>OGYT01000060.1_pt1 | contig 77395 bp, 101 predicted proteins | sample 1576631 | NCBI WGS metagenome assembly OGYT01 (sample SAMEA3541588, study PRJEB24748) | human gut metagenome | biome: human gut; feature: human-associated habitat; material: faeces | place: China | collected 2012
GGAAACCGTGGTCATCCATAAAGCGGCGCACCAGGCTGGTGATTTTCGCACGGGTCTTCAGGCGCTGCGCCATTTCCGGACGACGCAGGTCCAGGTAGCGATATTTCAGACGCGCTTCTTCGGTATTGACGTGGTTGGAGTCCAGCGGCAGCGCTTCAGCGCGGTTGATAATCGTCAGATCCGATGCCAGCACTTCGATGGCGCCGGTGGCCATATCGCTATTGATGTTTTTTTCGTCACGCGCGCGCACGGTACCGGTGACCTGGATGCAGAACTCATTACGCAGTTCAGAGGCCAGCTTTAATGCGTCGGCACGATCCGGATCGAAAAACACCTGTACGATGCCTTCGCGGTCACGCATATCGATAAAGATAAGGCTACCGAGATCACGACGACGGTTGACCCAACCACACAGAGTCACTTGCTGCCCTACGTGGGACAGACGAAGCTGCCCGCAATATTCTGTACGCATGAGATATCCCTTAACTTAGCCGCAGGCGGATTGTTGCCTGTCTTGCAGGCGACGAGGTCGCAGCTTTAGCTGATGTCACAACTGAATGAAAAAAGGCGGCTATTATACTGGAAATTATGGCGCACGATAAGCCCGGCGCAGCGCGCAGCGTTGCTTTGCTGCGCGCTTATTGCTTGTACTCACAAAAATTAACAAAATTTGTTACCCTCGGGCGAGATCGGCAACGGTATTGTAGCGACCTGACAACAGAAGAAGATACGGGGATATCATGTTAGAACTCAATGCAAAAAAAACCGCGCTGGTGGTTATAGACCTGCAGGAAGGCATTTTACCGTTTGCCGGCGGCCCGCATCGGGCTGACGACGTGGTTGAGCGCGCCGCGAGTCTGGCCAAAAAGTGCCGCCAGCAGGGTTCCCCGGTGGTCATGGTTCGCGTTGGCTGGTCGGCGGATTTCGCCGAAGCGCTGAAGCAGCCGGTCGATGCCCAGGCAGGCGCCCATACGCTACCGGAAAACTGGTGGTTCTATCCGCTGGCGCTGGGAAAACAGGAGAGCGACATCGAAGTCACCAAACGCCAGTGGGGAGCCTTTTACGGCACCGACCTGGAGCTGCAGCTTCGCCGTCGCGGTATCGATACGATTATCCTGTGCGGTATCTCAACCAATATCGGCGTCGAATCGACGGCGCGCAACGCCTGGGAGCTGGGCTTCAATCTGATTCTCGTTGAAGACGCCTGCAGCGCAGCAACGGCTGAACAGCATCAGGGCAGCATGACGCACATCTTCCCGCGTATTGCCCGCGTGCGCAGTACCGAGGAGGTACTTGCCGCGTTATGATCTATATTGGGCTTCCCCAATGGGCGCACCCGAAGTGGGTGCGCCTGGGTATCACCAGCCTTGAAGAGTATGCCCGCCATTTTAACTGCGTGACGCGGTAAATTTAAAAATCGACAAATATCGTCCAGGAGCGCCGTTTTTAGCGGTTGGACAGAACAATCGATAGCTGTTGTTTACGAACTTTGGCGAACTTTACCAATTCAAAATGCCCCAACCATGCCCCATTGATTTCCCAGCCATCAAACAGGACTGGCATCCTGCCTCAGATCGTTGATCGCATGGGTTGCGACACCGAGTACTTCCACTTCTTCCAGCGCCTCACCTTCGATGCTCTCTCCTTCCACTGTGATGAACGACTGGCCCATCAGCTTTGCAAATTGCATCTCACCCGCGCAACGGATAAGCACAACGCTTCCCTGCGTCACTTTCAGCGACAAATCGAGAACGACATAGCCGCGGTCAGTCTGGATAACCTGCGAGTTAGCGCTGATATCACATGCGGCCGTGACGGTCAGCCTTTGCTCGATATAATCTGTAGCCGGTGATGGAAATGGGCCCATTACATCACCCTCCCCATATTCCGCAGAATCCATAATCTATTTTCGGTATGGTCCGGCGTTTTGTCAGCGAAGCACGACTGATAGCGCTCTATCCAGCGGTTAGCTTCTGCCTCTGAGAAATGAATGCCCCGCAGCATCAAACAAGAGATGAAGTCTCGTGTGTGTAGATACTGATAGCCTTTCGAGTTCCGAAGAATCGACTCCCGAAAGGCCTGGTTAATGTCTGTTTGTCGAAGCATGATCTGCCCTCCCATAAACACTGTTTATGCATACAGTATCTTTCATCAAGGAGGGAGATCAAGAGCGGTCGCGCCTATCAATTTTTGTGACAGGCGTAACGCATTGATGAGGAGGGAAAGCTATCGGAAAAGAGTGGTATCTTTCTTCAATCCCATTCTTCAAGGCTGGCTATATCATCAAAGCACCGACCCAATGCCATGCGCTGGCTTACGCTAAAATCTTGCCAGATTGCCCTGACGTCCTCGCTGACGTATTTCGTCCAGTCATGAGGGATATTGGCGCCCTCCTCTGCCCATTCCGGGTTTAAATAATTGTCTACATTCATTTTTGCGACCTATGATGGAAGTGACAATTCACTTTTGAAGTCTGAATCCAAGAAGCAATGAAACAGCCAGAACCACCAACCAGGCGTTATCGTTAAAGGTCTGTTGCATTGCTGTTCCCCAACTGAATATTACGTACGGGTAGATGAAATCACCCCACTTCCAGGTAACCATGCTTCACGCCCTTCTTAATGAGCCGCCACCTTTACGGTGGCAGCATTCCATCAGATAAGCCCGCGTTTCTGCAGAACTTCCTGCCCGACTGGAATCATCGCATCACGCTGCTCAGCGGTAAACGCGCCGTCATAAGCCGCAACAAACGCAATATCACCGGCCATTGACGATGTGGTGCTACCGTCCGGACCACCTCCGATTGATAGTGCCGCATCGAGCACGGTATTAGCAGGGAATGACCCGCCTATGCTTCCGTAACGCAACCCCAACTCACTGATTCTGACGCTCGCTATTTTATTTGCCGCATCAAAAACGCCGGCCGCGACATACCACTTCCCGGCCTCAGGCGCCGATACCCCGCCAGTGGCAATGGTTCCGGTCCCTCCACCCGGATAGATGTAGGATAAATAGAAACCACCGCTGTAATAGAAATTAAATCCTGCGCCAGCCTCCCGGCTGCTGAAAACGTTGATATACCTGCCCAGCCTGCTGAGATTAAAAGCCGTTACAAATGAAACGGCTCCTTTACCTGGTTGCACAAAATCAGTTAAAGATGGTACGGCCCCATTATCATAATGCAGCCCCCAGTCGCGGATTTGCCCGCCGCGGGGAGTCACGGTATAACCATGCCCGCTGTTGTCCAGCGGGTTAAGCAGGTCGAAACTGGCCAGTGTCGGCAGCGGTGATTTACTTTCCAGTTTTGATTTAACTGTTACGTAGTCCCGATTCCAGTCAGGGACCGGGATAATCTGATCGCAAAAAATACGGGTTCCGGGCATTTTCAATTCCTTAAATGTTTGGTGAGTGTTCCGGGCTGCCACGGTTTTCGTTGCCGATACCGTTGAGAATACCGCTATACGTCGCCCCGTTCATCGGGTCGAACCAGTCGCAGCCCGTCGCCCTGACACTGGAAGCATCGAAATAAAGAGCCCCTGTTGAGTCAGGAATGAGCTGAATATCCGCACCGGTTACCCGGCAGCGGTTGCCGGTATCGCCGATGCTGTAGCGCGCCAGTAACCCCCCGGAAATATCGAATTCCGCTTTGACGCCCGTGGCGTTGATAATGGACGGATAGCAGTTACGCAGCGTCACTTTCGGGCGGTATGAGTATTCGCTGGTGCGGTACGTCGTGCCGCCGACAACGGTATCCCATGAAGAGGCAGTACCAGGCATGTACACTGTCGGACAGGCGTTCTGTGCAATAACCGGGTTATTAATGATGCTGATAACATCTTCAGCGATGATTTCTGCGTTGGTCCCGTTCGGGCGAACTCTGGTGCGGCTGGCGAACGGGTTCTGTGCCATATCACTGCCGCATCGGAATACCGCCATGACCGCGTTTTTGCCATCAGGTACGTTAATCGCGGTCATCCCCTGAACCTTAATCATATCCGGGAGATAGGTTCTTTGCGCCGGGTTGTAGATGTTGCGATACGGACGGCAGAACGTGAATGCGAAGTTGTCCGGCAGTGAGTTCGGCACGCCATCCAGGTCAAACACAATGTTGCGCCCGGTGATGGTGTGCGGGGTTTTTGTTGCAACACCGTAATCCGCACTGGTGCCGGAGTTAAGCCGGACCACATCAAACGACAAGGTGCCGGCAGCCCATGCGGCGGTAATATTCCTGTCAAACCGGAATACGTGGTTTTCGAGCGACAAATTGCAATCGCAGTCTCCTGCATAGTCTTCGCGCATGTTGATGAAGTAATCCAGTCTGTTCTCCAGGTGCCCGGCCTGGGTGATGCTGTAGGCTGTCACGTCGAACTCACTATCCCGAAGCGAGAACTGACCGCCGCCCTGCAGGTAAACCTGCTTCCCTTTGAACTTTGTGCGATCGATATAAACGTCATAACCGAATGAGTGAAAGTCAAAGCGGTTCATTACTGAACGCTCGATAAACACGCGCTTCAGGCCGTGGTGTCCCTGGAATCCCCAGCCATATAGCCCGTAATAGCCACTGATGTGGATATCAATACTGTTGCGGAAGCACATAACGTACGCCCCGCCAGCTTCCGACGGGATGCACTCAGCCGCCCCATTCTCGAAGTGGATATCGGTAACGCCGTACGCTCCGATTGCGACACGCGATTCCACATTCCCGGTAGCCCAGTTTTCCATAATCAGGTTTCTCACTACGACCTGAGAGCGTTCAATCGAGACGTTTACAAATTTGCGACCGTTGCCGGCTTCAACGAATGTCGGAGGATAGAAAGTCAGCCAGGAGTCTTCTTTAGGCTGGATCCATGCTTCAGTGATGGTACCGTCCGGGATGTTTTTCACCAGAACATCTGAAATTGCCCCGTTGCGGCCTATGCGGGTGAAATCGCGATAATGGACCTGGTTGCGTACGTTCGACCGGTCACCGCTTCGATATAGCTCAACGGCGGACGAGATGTACCCGAAATACCCCCCCCTGTACTGGGCTAGTTTCGGCATCGGTATCTGCATGCTGCCGCGCTTCAGGTATGATGAATAAGTGGTATTCAGCTCGTTCAGTTCAGCGGCTGTAAAATCAACGCGATCCTTGCCCTTCAGGCGGTACATCTTAAGCGGGTCCGGCGCGCCATCATTAACGCCGTCAACCTTGCCCCAGCGCGTTTCGGCCAGACCGCTGCGGTTGCAGGTTACAATCGCGCATCCCGTTAACGTTGTTGAGGTGCGTGTAATGATCTCTCCACCCACCCAAAGGAAGCGCCCAACATTCTGGACGACCGGGATTGCGTGTTTATTCGCGAAGGCGTGGCAGTCAATTATTGCCTGGTCTGCAGCGGCCACCGTCGCGAGCAAAGCCTGTGCGGATGCCTCATCCCCCTGCTTAGAGAGCATCAGGTACGACTGGTACGTGGACTCCGGAATACGAGGAGCGCCAAACATATCGTACGAAACGAAATCGCACTGGCGGACCCATCGACGCCCGTCAACACCAACCAGAACACCACCGCCATCATCTGGCGAAGTCGTATCGGAAGCGTCGACCACAAACCGGCCATTGATGCGCTCGCCCACAACATCACGCACGGTGGCTTCGCCAGTGTAATTACGGATATCGTCATAACCCACCGCCGTATCACCGGGGGTAATCCCGCCAGCCTGCCCGCCGCCGCTGTCGCTCCCGCCCCAGCCGACTTTCGTCCCGTCTTCCTTAACCCCGGCAATCACCAGGCCGTTACGCGAATAAATCAGGAATAACCAGCCATCCGGCGCGTTGTTGTCAATCACGCTACCGTTAAAGTTAAGTCCCGAGTCCCCCGTGAGTAATTGCGCGACAGATTCAAACTCAACCACACCATCCGTAGTTCTGATGCGGAACGGGCGAATGCCGTTGCTGGAAACAATGTCAAACAGGGAGTCAGGGGATTCCTGCAAGGGATTAATGCGCTGATTAATGGCTTCGATAAGCGCATCAACATACTCCTTCGAAATCATCCGGCGCCCTGTCGCTACCAGCGTACCACCGTTGTTGATGTACTCAACAGCAAGCGCAGTATCATCAGGACTGCGTACATAGGTTGTTGAACCATCCGGGATGTTTGCAATATCAGCCTGAGCGGCTGACAGAGTCATATACTGCCGGCTGAGAGGGATCAGGTTCTGGCGGGTTTCCTCAACGACTTTATCCCCCTCCGCTTTCATGCCATCTACAGTGTAATGCTCACCGCCGAGGCGATCTGTGTATGTAAGATCGGTACTAGTGACAACCTTATCCAGCATGGCGCCGCCATAAACTGCGTCCCGGATATCTGTGCTAGGCACATCATTGTCGGTCGGGGTAGGTAGTGGTACTTGTGCCATTGTGCATGTCGCCCTATATAAATGGCGCACGAAGCCATCAGAGGTGAATCTGATGGTGTGCGCGAAGGTTGGTTATTACTGTGCGTTACGAGTAAATCAGGTCTGAATATTCAGAGAGGGTTAATGTCTGGGTGTCGTCGCCATTGGGTTTGGCTGTTTCGACGCGCCAGATGGTTGAGTTAAGCTCTGTGCTGGTTGCTATGAAATATCTGCTGGCGTTCTGCACCGTCGTCCGGTCATAAATGTTCAGGTCGAAAGCATCAGCTGCCGCCTGAAACGCTTTAGGCTTTCCGCTTACGGGGTATGCGCGCCAACGCCCGCGGTAATTGCCGAGGCTATCCGTCATCACCACCCACATATCGCCGAACGAGAAATCAATACGCTCAGAGGTGCTGAACACATCCCCATTACGGGCGGTGATATATCCGTTCTGCTGCTTGTTGTCGTACATATCAGGACACTGAACCACCGCACCGCGGATAACCTGCGTCGACTCCAGGACCTTCACGGTCATACCCAGGCGAGAGTAAAGAATGCGTCGAGCCTCAAGCCACGCCCTGTCTTCTGCCTGCGCCTTATTGCGAGAGCCATCAAGGCTGATCTGATACGCGTTGATAGTCGCGTCTTCGGTCTCGGTGATGCCGCTCTCGTCAATTTGCAGGTAGATATAGGCCTTTTTATTGGTGAGCGGGTCGACATAATCCACCGTAACGCCGTCGTAGCCGCCGGGAAGCGACATTGTCCATGTCACTTTATACTCGTCCCAGAACATGTTTGAGCGTGCGAAAACAGCGTCCGGGTTAGCGACTTTCTCATCGCGCCAGAACGTCAGCACATCACCGATGTTGTTCCCGTCGACGCGGGCCACGTTGCAGATGGTTTTGATGCGCTCGCCGAGAGACAGTTTTTCGTCCGAGAATGTCCAATCAAAATACGCGAGCTCAGGTACTGTTATCGAATCAGCGATCGCGTACAGAGTCGCGACATCAATACTCGACACATCCTGCCGACCGATAATTACCCACTCGTGCAGGGCTGCGTCGGCAAAGGAGCGACTCGGGCGCAGCGTATAATCAACCTGTCCGGTATCTCGGTCGTAGCTGATGGTGTGGCGCTGCGCGAGCATGTTGTATTTCTGCTCGCGGTTACTGTTGCTATTGTTCGGCCCCTTAATGGTGACTTTGGCGATAGTGTCGTCAGGGTAAACCACGTTTTCGCGCACATTCACCGCATGGATCGCCATCAGCGTTACGACGTTGCCATCGTTGCTGTTGTCCAGACGCTCAATCGTCACCGCATAACGTCCGGCGCCGGCGGCCGGCGTGTACTTGTGCGAGGTGCGGAAATATCGCGTGGTCACCTGAAAATCGTTGTCGAAGAAGTAATCATACTGCTCCGCCGTTCCGGGGATCTGGTTGTTGCTGTCGTCAACTTTCCAGAACTTGATCCGATAGCGTGACGTACCCGCCGTTGCGCCGAGCTGCACCATTACGTGCACCCATACCTGAGATGATTCAAGCGGCGACACTGACGGGCCAATCACCAGCGGCGTCTGGTCGTTCAGAGTGAACAGCGTCAGGTTGATGGTTGCGTCCGCCGGCAGCGTGGTGATTTCCCCGGTCATATCACCCAGATAGAAAGTGGTATATGACAGGGTGTCTTCGCCGATGAAGCTTTCCGAATAAACGATATTCCCGCTGCCGGTCACGTTACGGGTTACCGGGCTGCCGCCGGCATTCCAGGTGGCATTGATAACGAACGTCACCGGGTGTGGAACGGCTAACGCTGCGAAGTACGTGAAGTTGTCATCGTTCGAGAGCACCGTTGCCTTGAGCTGGTTGCTCTCTATCACCATCGCCGTCGGCGCTGTAGTCGTCGCGGTCTGCGCCGGGAAATCCTCGCTTTCGTTCAGGCCAGGAACCTCTTCATTATCGATATCGTCAAACTGGTACCCGACATCGATTGTCCCTATCGTCACGCCCGGGTCGAACGTCTGGTAGCTGGCGCCGGCCAGGCTGCCGAGGTTCGATTCTGAGTAACGCACAGAGGAAATGGTGTATTTCCCGTAACCGACCTCGAACCACTCAGTGATGTATTTGTTGTTGTCGATAAACTCAAAAAGCGCCTGCTGAATCAGGTCCGGGAAGACCCGGCACTGGCCGTAAATATTCGGGCGTCCCCGGTAAAGCCTCGCCCGGTTAGTCTGCCCTGTAGCATCGTTATTCGGCGATTCGCCGGTTGAAATAGAAGGCGAAGACGCCGTCTGTTGCCCGGTGATCCCCGCCAGCACCTTCTTGGTGAATCGGATCGGGTTAAGGTGCTCTATCGGGTTCAGCAGCGTCTTTATCAGGCCGCCGCCCTCAGGCTGGTCAAATATTGCAACGACGTCGCCAGTGCGCAGCGGACAGGACAAGTCGAAATCATCATCCAGTTTGCGTCCGTTGAGCTTCACCACGACGTTGTTATGCAACTTCAGCTTGTCGAGCAAGGCGATCAGCTGAGTGCCCGGCTCTTCCTTTCCGCGTTGCTTAGGTGCGCCCGGCAGGCGCTGTAGCTCATATCGAACCATGCACCAGATACTCCACTTTGTTATAGATTTTCTGAAGGATGACGGCGCTGTCCATGCGGACAAAGCCGAACTCGCCGCGGGAGTGCAGGCATTTACCCGGGTTAATCATCACGCCGACGTGCGCCGGCTGATTGCCGTAATAGAACACCGCAAGGCAGCCGTAAACCGGCACCGGAACCCGGCGCCAGTGCTCCAGCTCTTCTTCGTAGCAGGTGATGAAATCTGAGCCAGATTCGTAGCCGGCGACGTGGTGGAGCTCAAGTCCCAGCACATGCCGGTAATACAGTACGACCAGGCCCCAGCAATCGAGCGCGTCGAAAGTGCAGGCACGGTTAGCCCAGGGCTTGCCGTTAACAAGCCCGATAAATTCGCTCTGTGTCATACGGTAATCAGCCCAGGATAGTCTTTCGTGGTGTAAATGATGGGGTTGGCCAGCGTCAGGGGGTTGGTCTTGCCGGAGTTAACCGTTACGTTGCTACCGTCGGCGCCAACGTCTTTCACGAACAGCGACCAGGTTTTCAGCGGTACAGCATCACCGATCGCATTCCACTGCTGGTATTTGCAGGTTATCGGCGTCATACGTGCGGCGCCCTTCCAGCTTTTCAGCGTGCTCCTGACCTCTTCCGCCCCCTGCAGGAACGTAATCGCCATCGAGATGATCGCCGATCCGTTCTGCGTGGGCTCGGTGATTTCGAAAGCCGCGGGCTGATACTGGTTTCCGCCGAACGTCGATTCACGAAACAGCTTATTGACCACGCGGTAGTAACCGAACGCCGGGTGATAAAACTCGATGGTCTGCTTGATATCGCTGGCCGGTCGGCGCTCTTTCCACTCTCTCAATGTCGGCATTAGTCAGCCCTCGGCATAACAGCAGTGACCAGGTAATCCAGCCAGTAGCCGTAATTTTCTGGCGCCTCGACAATCCAGTCGTCGTAGTCTTCTGTGATGTCCTCGATACCGTTGCTGATAACCGTCGCCGTCCAGGTGACGATGTTCCCGTTCTTGCTGGTCTGCACCGGCATGTTTTCGAAGTGCAGCGTCTGCAGCTGCACGCCCTGCATATCGCCAAGGTCGATCGACATCTGGAACCAGTTACGACCGCGGTCGCAATAGGTTGGAGAACGCAACCACGACTTAAACCGCTCCGCCTGCTGCAGCGTAAATTTCCACTGCAGAGACCAGGTTGATTTCAGGTCGGTTGTTAGCGGCGTGAAGATGACGGGGCCGACCGCCGGCGTTGTTGTCTGCCACGCCGTATCCTGCTTCATGTTCTGGTCTGCGCGCTGAGGAAGCGGCAGGTTAACCGGGTATGAAACTGTTGCCACGTTTCCTCCGGGCATTAAAAAAGCCGCATCTGCGGCACTGATCTTTTATCAGGATTTCATTGGTCACCCGCAAAAGATATTGTCTTAGGGCACGCCAAGAACGGCTGCCACAACAACACTCTGGGGAAATACATGGGAAACGATAAATTTTTGTACCAACTTAAAATCGGCACAGAAAGAGCCGACGTCGATCAGGTGGCCGATGAAGTGCTTGGTCTTAAAGTAGCAGTTGGCCTAATTTTCAGGCAGCTTAGCGAACAATCCAAAAGAGAAGTTCTGCAACAAATGGATTCTCTTCAGCACCCTTCTGTTTTAAAAGCTAAAGAAGATCTCAAGCAATTTACTGGTAACTAATCTCCAGGTCTTTCTCGGGAGAAATCTTCAAACATCAACTCCCGCACAATACGGCCATCACATATTCTGGTCTTAACGTGGATGTATGGCCGCTTCTCTGCTTTTGCCATCTCAATATCCTTTTGAGTCTGCTCTTCATCCCATACGATATTCTCTACCTGAGCCTGTACAAGCGCATCCTGCAGGGCGGCAATGATTTTCTGCTGTGTGCCGTCCTTCAAATAACCCAAAGACGCCATGCCCTCCAGAGTCTCGTTATCGCGATACCAGATAACCTCGCCGTTGACTTCGATTGCTACCTTCATAATTTCCACCCATTAAAAAACCCGCCGTAGCGGGTTGGTTTTAGTAATCACCTGATGCTATTCGGCGGAGGCCGTAGGTGGACTCCATACCTGAAGATATAGGCCCGGCGCTATCAAGATCCCTGAGAAACGCATCAACCGTCACGACATTTCCTTGCTGCACTGCCTGAGCCTCAAAGGAATGCTGTCCGCCGGTTGTCTGGTCGAAGAACTGGATATTGACCGATATAGCCTTTGATGATTGCGAACCGGTTGAACTGCCGCCGCCGCTGGTCTGGCTTAGGTATTCGCTACCTGTCGATGCCTTTTTGATGCTTGGCATGCCGCCAGTAACGTCTTTGTTGCTAAAGACGCGCCCATTGTTTCCCGGCAGCATGTAACTCTTTCCGCCCATCTGCATGACTTCAGGCATGTTCCCTTCACCGAACTCATAAAGATTTCCTGCAGATACCGGGCCGCCATTCTTACGACCTAACGCTTTGGTTAGAGCAAACGCCCCGACCAGCGCAGCACCGCCGATGATGGCCGCAGCACCAAACGATCCCACAGAAGCGACCAGAGCAGCAGGAAGCCAGGCAGCCATTGTTGTACCAGCCGATGCTGTGCTCGCAGCGGTCGTAGTTGCCAAAGAGCTGACCTGCGCCGCTGTCGTAGTAGCGATTGCGGCATTCTGAGCAGTTGCACCCATAATTGCTGATTTGGCCTGCTGCATCCCCATCTGTACGAACGTGTTGATGACGTCATTCAAAATGGTATTGCCGATTGAGCGGAGCGCGTCGTTAGCCGACATGCTGCCGGTTATCACGCCCGTTAATGCATTGGATGCCTGATTACCAAAAGCATCAACCGCGGCGCCTAGTGCCTCATAGCCCACGCTCTGCTGCGTGAACAGCGCCCACTGAGCTGCAACTCTCTGCTGCTCGTACTGAGTATTAGCAGCGTTCATCAGCGCAAGCCCGTTAGCGGTGATCTGTCCTTTTTGAGTTTCAAATTGCTGGATAAGCGCCAACTCCTGCGCGTGCTGGTTGGCAAGCCGCTGAACAGGGTCGACTTCCCCCTGGGCCTGCTGCTGCGGTGTCACCACCTGTTCCGCACGAATCTTCGCAAGATTAACCTGGTGCTGCTGCTCAAGCTGCTCGCTGGCTTGGTTGTACTGCTGTTGAGAGATAATCAGATTACCTTGCGCATCCTTGGCATCTTTGAGCGTCTCAAGCTGAGATTTCTGTGCATTGTAGTCAGCATTCTCTTTCAGCTCAGGAACGGCGTTACGTGCCTTAATTGCTGCCGCTGTGTCCCAAACGGCAGCGGCGTAGGTTCTGGCCTGCTGGATCTGATCGGCTGAGGCTGACTTACCAAGCGATTGCTCGGCGCGCAGCATCGCCTGTTCCCGGCTAAGCTCCTGCGTTGAACTGGCTGCAAGCTCTGACTGCTGGCGTAGATTTTCGAGTTTCTGCGCTATAGACTCAGCGGCAGAGGCTGATTGCTTGCCAGCTTTGTCGCTTTCCTTCCTCGCCTCCGTAACCCGATAGGTTTCGGCGTATTCGTCCTGCAGCGCTTTTATTCGCTTAGGATCGATCACACCGGCATCAGCAGCATCATATTGGGCCTGAAGCCTGGCTCGCGCCTCGCCTTCAAGTTTGGCCAACGCAAGCCGGCGTTCAGAGTTTTGAACCAGCTTCTTGGTTGCGGCGTCATCACCTTTGGTCGGCGGCGCATTAAACTGGTTGCTTCCGGCGCCCTTCTGAGCCTTTGCTCGAATATGGGCTATTTCCCCCTCGATCTGCTTCAGCTGCACTGCTGCCTGCGCCCTTCTGGCCTGAAAAACTGAGTCAGTTTCATACCATCTCTGGCCATCTTTCAGCTCATTGTTCAGATCCTGCTGGAGCTTGATCAGCTTCGGCATTCTTGAAGAATCGCCGACATTGTTGTTGTAGTAATTGAGGTTATCCGCGACGCTCTGCATTAATCCTGCAAGGGTCGTGGTCAGGCCTATTGCCTGGTTCAGGTCGTTAATAGCATTTTTGAAGGCCACATCGAGGCTGTTCTTTGCGCGATCAATGCTGACCGGCATTTTATCGAACTCTTCATTGACCGACTGCGACTGACGTTGAATGGCGTTCAGGGCATCCTGAGCCGTCAGTTTACCTTCCAGCATTCTCTTGCGAAGATCGCCGATTGATATCCCTAACCCCGCTGCAATCTGGCGCGCAAGTTCAGGCATCTGCTCAAGAATAGAGTTGAACTCTTCAGCACGGACGATACCGCCAGAAATAGACTGGCCGAACTGCCGCAATGCGTTTGCCATTTCCTCAGTAGAGGACCCACCGATCGTGCCAATTTTTTGCAGTGTCGATGTCAACCCGAGAATTTGCGAGTTAGTGGCGCCAGTTTCCTTTAGCGCTGTCGTCAGTGATTCCCATAACCTCTCAGTTTCTGACAGGCTATTACCTGTTTGAGCCGCGATTGCAGACAGGGAGGAAAGTGTTTCTTTGGCCACGTCAATGCTGGGGCTTAGTCTGGCTATCCTCGCCTGGAGCGTAACCATCTCGTCGCCGATGGCGATAAGCTTCTTCGCTGCATCAATGGTGAAAGCTGCTGCAATGGCAACGCCAACTTTATTTAAAGCACCTTCGAACCGCCCGGCAGATCGTGATGATTGCTCAAACTTGGCGTCCATTTGGTCAAGACGCTTATTAACCTGCTGCTGCGCCTGGATCAGGCCGGATACGTTAGCCTCAATGTCATAATAAATTTCACCTGCTTTCTCTGCCATCGCATACTCCGGGCATAAAAAAACCCGCCGGAGCGGGTTTGGTTATTTACAGGCCCGTTGGCCTATATAATACGCTATTGAATTATCAACTATTGGTGACATACCTTCGTCAGGCTTGGATGCTTTCATTTGTTCCAGCGTGTCTCCATCACCAAGATACTTCACCGTCCACGATGTGCAGTCATACAGGCGCTGTGAGTAGGATGTCCCTGACGGGCCCTCTCTCATGGTAGTGATGGTTGCCATGGAGCCGTTCAAGGCTTTATCAATGATGGTATATTTAGCTTTCGAATCCGTTGGAATGCTGAATGTCGTAGCTGATACTGCGCTAAATGACATCAGTGCCAAGAACGCAAATAAAGCCTTTTTCATATCCCTATCCCCACTGGTTAGTTTTGGACAGATTAGCAGGGATAGGAGAGAACGACAAAAGTGCGCCATGTTGGCTTTTTAGAGCGAAGTCTATTCACTCTTTCTTTTCTGCTTCTGGCTTTTAGCGCCGCGCCATTCATGAAGCACTGTTCCATCGGTTGATTAAACGACGGCGATGTCCAACTCATGAAGGAACATTATTCCCTCGCAATCCTTATTCCCTGTCGTGCGCCATAAAACAACAGGATGGGCGTTGTCATCATTACCTTTGCAGGGTGCTCTTACCCCGAGGGAAACGTCGTAGACTTCAATTATGGACTGAGTCATGCCGCCATGCATCGTCCGGCCTGAATTTAAAGTGATGTGAAGGTACATGATCATCTCCAGATGAAAGCCCACGCACGTGGGCTATTCCAAATTTATGCAATGCCGGGCAAATACAATTGCACTTCATCAGCGGCCCGATCCCGCGCTGCATGCAGTAGCTGCTTGCGGCCACCAACACCCCATTTAGCCATCTGGCTGGCGCATTGGCTAATCGCTTTGGTTTCAGTGTTGATGATATGGTCGATTTTGTTCAGGCGGGACATGGCGCCGATCCCCATGCGGATAACCGTTCGAAATACCTCATACACTTCAATTTCGAACTCCGGCTTAATCCATGCAGCGTAGCGAATGGCGAGCAGTTCGACACCCCACGCACCTGATTCCGAACCGCCTTTAATTACTTTAAGTGGTTGAATTTCTTCCAAAGCTCTTTTTTGAGCTTTGGCTTTAAGTGCTGAAACAAACCGCTTAACTTGCGCACTTCTTAAAAAGTTACTCGGTCTCTGCGATTCCGTTGCTTCTCCATTTGCTACGGCCGCCGCATGAAGATCGTTAAGGTTGTAACGTCCCTCGTCGTCAACACGAACGGAAACGCCGTTTACTGATACGGTTGGATATTTCATCGTATTTACCTTTCTGTGGTGTGAGCCTGCTCGCGTAGACATGGGCGGCAAAGAGCGGAACGATGAAATCCACCGCCCTGTCTCAGACTCACACTACGGAAAGCTCTTTTGGAAGACGCACGCGAGTGCGCGTTTTACTGCAGGTATAAAAAAGCCCCGGACTGTGCCGAGGCTGTTTTATCTGGTTTTGCTGGCTTGCTCTTGCTGCATCATCGCCTGCCACCGGCGATCGTCTTCGTCCATAACTGCGTCGTACTCGCCGCGTGTGAATCCTTTCTGATTCGGGTATTTAGCGTTAAGCAGTAATGCAAATTCGGTCATCGTCAGGTTCTCAGCCTCTTCACGGCTGATTCCGAAGTGATTGCGGGCCGCCATGATGTAGTCGGCGGCGCGGAATTCTGCGGTGGTTTCGTTCGTCTCATAGCGCTGCAGCTGGCGAACCTTCGCCTTGCCGACGATGCCGTGCATCATCAGGTTTTGCGCGACGATGACCATATTCTCTGGCGGCATGCTACCCGGGCGCCAGACGAAACCACGCTTGCGCCCTTTTCCCGGACGCATCCAGCCGACCAGATCGCCGATGTCATCATCACAGCACGCCGTAAGCACCGTATGCGCTGCCATAATGGCTTTGCGGGTCAGCAGGCCACTCTGGATATATCGCAGCACGCAGTACGGAAGACGGCTGTACTCGTTGCAGATATAAGCCTCTGCTGCGCGCTGCACTAACGGCGTCGCTTCATCGTTGCACAGGTCATAGAATGTCTGGACGATTTCAGCAGGCTCGCCGATGCGCGCCATTGCCCTGAATGACGGCCGGAAAAAGAATTCCCGGTCACCGGTACCGATAACGCATTCGCCTAATTCTTTAATGGGGGTCATAGTCGCTCCATAAACAGTATCAAGGGCGCAGAACGCCCTTTGTACTATTCACGACGTGGTTAGCTGATCGTGACTGCGCACGCCACCGAGGTGATTTTGACTGGCGTAGCTGCAGAGTCTGTGACTTCACAGGTGTAAACCCCGGCGTCACCAGACACGGAACTGGCTTTGTTGAAGGTCGCCGTTGTTTGTCCGCTGACGACGGAGCCGTCTTTCTTCCACACATAGGTGTAAGGCGAGGTGCCACCATCGACCGCTACCGACATGTTAAGGGCTGAGCCAGCGGCTACTGTCTTGGTTGCTGTCAGGTTCGTGGTGAATGCCAGCGCTGGGCCGGCCACTTCAAACACGACAGTGTCAGCGTCGGCAACTTTCCACTCACCGGAGAAAGTGGAAATGTCGGACGTGCCGAAATCACCAGACCATGAAGTAGTGTTGAAGTACCCCATGATGTAGGTGCCTGCATCCTCGCCAACAAAGTCGAATCGGACCCAGACCGTCGGCTGCCGGCCAGCCTGCACTTCATCGAAAATATATTTCGAGATAGCGATGGCGCCGACTTCCGTCGTTTTATCCTGTTTACGGAATTCACCTTCACCGGAGATGGTGAAATCCATGTTGTTGACCAGGTTCTCAACCAGCCCTTTCGTATCGTCAGCCTCAGAGGTAACGGTATTCATGGAGTAGTCAAAGCCCTTCGTGGTCAGCGCGCCCAGGCGTTTCCATTCGGAAAGGGCCGGAACGGTATCAGCACAGCCAAAAGCCATGCGTAGCACGGCCACCTTACCAATCAGCTTGCCGGTATCATTAGCACAGCCTTGCATGTGTACCTCTCAAATAAAAAAGGCCGCCAGATGGCAGCCTGATGGGTGATTCTGGCGATTATTCGCCGTATGTGCAGGAGACGAGCAGCCGGGTTACTAGCCGGCCCTCTTCGGTTGGGATAGCCGCCGGGACGTTGCCGACAAGCTGCAGCGCGCCGACGCAGTCATCGGCACCCGATTGCTCACTGATATACTCAACGATGGCGTTTACCGCGGCGTCCGCAGCATCAGGATTCGCTTTCGAAGAAATGACGTCGACCATCACATACCAGTCGCCGCCGCGGTCGTACTCGATATTGGTACCGCCGGACGGCCGGAACACGATGAACTGGTCGGCATCCTTGCCTATGTCGCGCCATTGCCGCCATTGGACCTTAAACCCTGCGGTGAGTCCTTCAGCCACAAACAGGTCTTTCAGGCGCATATACATTGCCGGAGTCATAGCATGAGTTCCTTCTTAACCGCGGCGTCGATCTGGCTGCGAGTGTCCTCGAAGCCCTTCGTTAAGAACTCTTTCCGCGCCGTTGCGCGCCGGAAGTTCTGCTTCACTTCAGGGTCGTGAACGAATACGGCATAGTTAGCCGTGTAGCCAACGCGCCCGGTCACACGTACACCGTTAGCTGTGATTTCCCGGAACTGGCTATTGATGAGCGTCGACGTGTCGATCGGGGTATAAAGCGCCGCCTGTGCACTACCGATGAGCATCGCCGACTGCAACGCGCGCACCACTTTACGTCCCTGCACATCCTTGATTATGCGGTCGAGATTTGCCTTAGCCTGGCGAATGCCGCGAACTTTAGCGCCCATGCCTATACTCCCGTGATTATTGCGAAATCGTCCGCCAGCCGCTCGAACGTATCGGCGAACTGAACGACCTGCCGTATCTCGTCGGCTTCATCCGGCGGAGCAGCAGCTGAAGAGGTACCAATCAGGATGTAATCTCCCTCCCGCGCCGTTGAGTACTCGGTCCATATCGTGTTTTTAACCACGATCTCCCGGCCAAGGTTACCGATTTTGGCTGAAAGGCCGCCCTGGTAGTCGCAGAGAATAGCGTTCGGTGCTTCCCATCCGTACGGCTGACCTCCGCCGTCAGTATCACTACCGTCAGCATCGCGTATGCGCCGCCAGATTGTCGCTGTCGCGGTATAAGACCAATTGGCAACCGAAGACATCAGTCATCCCTCCATCGCAGCACAACGGAACCTGTGGCGCGTATGCGGTCGCAGTTAATGAACCACTCACCATCGCTTTTCACGTACGCTGTGGTTTGCTGGCCGGTATCGGTGATCACCCAGACACGGACGAAGGACCGCGGATGGCGTTCTTTTACGGATATCCATTTCATCAGCAACCACCAACGACCATAAACAGGCCTACGCTATTACCGGCACTAATTGGGAGTTCACCAGTGCAGCCACTGGTATCAAGCTGGGCCAGCGAGTCACGCAACCAGGTGATGCTGTCAGCACCGTAATCGAACGAACGTGACGCCCCGGACGGCGCCCCCTGAGATTTAATTCGCCGGGCGCCGGAAGACGTCGCCATGAGCGCAGCGGCATACATCAGGATGAGCTTTGCCGTGCAGTCGTCATATCCTGCACCATCAAGGCACGGGATAATCTTGTTCACCACGCAGAGAATCGGATCCAGCAGCGCGCCGGGAATGGCATAACCCAATTCACCGAGGAACGCCTGCACGTCTGCCGCTGTGATTGGGTCAGCCATGGTTATTTACCCTTTTTCGATTTAGCGGTGGTGTCCGGCTGCTCCGGCTGCTCCGGCTGCTCCGGCTGCTCCGGCTGCTCCGGCTGCTCTTCAGCATCAGAGCCAGGAGAGGCGACTTCAAGTACGCGATCTTCATCAACGATGATTTCAACCAACCCTGCACTCTTCCACCGGTGCGCAGTGCTTCGGTCAACCTCCACTTCTGAACCAACCTCCAACTTGCGGAGATTGGCACCAGAGAACAGGTTATTGCCTGTTACTTTTACCAGTGCCATTCACTTTCTCCTTAGCTGCTCGCAAAGAGCACGCCGTGTTTCAGGTTGATGTCCTGCTTAACCATCAGGCCCATTGCGCCCCAGGTACGCCAGATGAAGTCGCTGTTGTAGAACTGACGCGGGTCTGCAACTGTACCAACGGCCTGTCCGGTGACTGGAGCGATCACCCCTGCTGCGAGAGGAACAACCAAAATCTGGTTTCCAGTCAATTCAGCGTCTTCTTTCACAGCGGCGATGCCGGAAAGTCTCAGGATTTCATCCAGGACTGTACGGGTCTTGTTCTGGGTATCGAAGTACTGCTCCCAGTTCGACATGATTTCGCTGGAAACATACCAGGTCTGCTGTCCATACTGATGGTTCTGCAGTTTCAGCACATCGCGAAGAGCGATCGCCCCCTTTCTCATGGCGTCAGGATCTGTGCTGGTTGCAAAGTTGATGTTCAGGCCTGCTGCTCCGAGATCGACCAGACCAACACGCTCATCAGCCTTTAAACCTTTCCAGGTCTTGCCATCGAAGGTTACGAAGTTGCCTTCTGAATCGCGGAAACCGTTAAACATGTAATCCACGATCTTACGACGCACGTCATCAACAGAACCGCGCTGCGCGTCAGACAGGGAAGCAAGGGCAGAACCTTTATTGAAGATCGGGTCACGCCAATGGAACTTGAAACCAGAATCGTGCACTGGCACCATCGTGCCGTCGAAGCTGTACGCACGTGCGTCAAGTGCCGCACCAATCTGTCCAGACATTGATGTGTGCGCCCAGCCACGGCCACCAGTACGAGCGTATTCATACACGGACTCTTCCAGACGGACCGAGCGAGACAGCGGCATCAAGTCATTAAACAAGGTGAACTCGGTATTTGGCTCGAATTGAGCAAGAACGGTCTGGTCGTACGCACGGTACATGCGGCGAATATCGTCTACCGCATTCACCGCATCCAGATGGCCTTGCTCACCAAAGCGAGCGCGGGCGATGAAGTCAGCCACGGCCTGGGCGCTCATGTTGCGCGCCATCTCCAGCTCACGGAACTGTGCCTGGTTGACTTCTAGGTTACCGGTGCGTTCACCGATAGAGCGTGAAAATACAAGCATTCAGTTGCTCCTTACTTGATAACGACGCGCAGCAGATCGCCTGCAGCAACGGTGTACGCTGTGTCTTCTTCGACAAATGCGCGAATTGATTCATCGGCGCCGGCGGCTTTAACCTGGCCATTTGCGATGGAAAGCGGTTGTCCTTTTTTGTACGTGCCTGCAGCGGCGCGTACGTTGAGGAACATGCCCTGCATTGGATGAATGCCAACCACCAACTCATTCACCGGTATGGAGTCATCAACCGTCTGGCAGCGCAGATAATCAAAGTCAGCGATATAGAGGATCGCCTCTTCGTTACCATCAACCGACGCTGTGAACTTCCCGGCAGAGAAGAAGCCAACGGTACCTGGTTTAGTGGCGGCCGCCGCGGCACCTTCACGGTTAAGCAGCGGATTAGGGAATACGCCACCGGCGTGAATTACGTGTTTTCCGTCTTTAGCCATTTTTTACTCCGGCATTTCGCTGACTGATTGGTTGTTAGTGGCCTGCAGGAAAGCACCATTCAGGCCGGTTGAGGTCTGGCATTTAGCAAACAGCTCACTGAGCGGCTCACCGTCGAGGGCGTTAACTGCAATGTCAGTCATGCCAAATTTGGCTTTCACCGCGGCACGCATGCTGGCCTTCTCGCTCTCCGAGTTAGCGTTGATCTGGGAATTAAGCGCCATTACCTGTTCGGTAAGCGTTTTAGCCCAGGCTGGCATCTCCTCTTTGTTGGCTGCCTGCTCTTTCTTCTTGGGCTTGCCGGTTTCCGGGTCGGTTTCTTCATCGCCTTTTTTCTTGGCGGTGGCTTCTTCGGCCTTCATTTGGTTGTATGCGTCCATCAGCTCGGCGTCGGACTTGCCTTCAGTCGGCTTACCAGCGGCTTGCAGCGCATTGATAATCAGTTCTTTCATCGGATCGTTCTCTCCGTTGGTTTTAATCTCGTACTCAATGGGTTTGCGCACGACTTCTACAGGTTCGCCGACGAACACGGCTTTGCCGTCGTCATCGATGAGGTACTTCTGCTTCAGGTATTTGGTGTCATTTCGGTAGATGAAGTTGTCCGGCCACACCGTTTCAGGCCAAAGCCATTTATCTTCGGTGTCACCCTCGCGCAGCTTGTCGCTGATGGCGCGGGAGATGTCGTCGAAAGAGAAGTTGGAGGCATTGGTGAAGAAGAATTTGGTTTTGTTGATCAGGCCGTCGCGGGTGCAGTCGATACCATCAGCCAGGCGGGCAACTTCGATCTGTTGATCATCACCTTCCGAGTTAACGAAGATGCCAACGCCCTCTTCCGGCGTACCGGCGCCAGGCTCATCGAGCAGCACCGCCACATGGTCAAACATCATGTTGGTAGCGATCTCGTTGTACTTCTTGCCCTTCGACTCGCCGTTGGCAGCGATGCCGGAATACAGCAGGCCGGTGGAGATGTGGATCGGGTCTGAGTTGGTACCAGCCATCATCTCATCCAGACGGTTAATCAGGCGCTTACCCTTGTCGCTCGATTCGGCGTACTGGCGGTTAACGTACATGTCGCCAGTCACCTTCCCACCTTCGTGGCTGACGTTCTGCAGCCAGGCGCCAACGTGGTATTCGTTCACCGCCCGGACATCGCGCGCCGACACGTGCTTACCGTCCACTTTGGGGTGGCCCAGCGGCATCGGGTTGCGCTCAAGCGTGTTGTAGGCCTTTTCGATTTCTGCTGCCGGGTACAACTTCCGGTTCATCACGATATCGTCCACGACAGGCGTGATGCCGCGAACCACGATATGTGGCTTGCCGTCGATGGTTTCAGTGGTGATGTTTGAAGCGGAGTTGACGACGGTCAGCACGTTAACGCGGTTGCGTTTCATGCTGGATCCTCGTTATTGGATAGTTTTGTGTAGCGCTCTGACGATAGTTTTTACTTGGCGCACGTTGCCGCGACCTTGTGACTTGATGACTTTGCGATCACCTACCTGCTTCATCATCGCTTCGACGCCGCCGATCTTAACGTGCGTGCATGAGATATCGCCATGTCGCTTCGATTCGAAATATACGCCGCTCATATGGGCCTCATTGGTGGATTTCAGGCAATAAAAAAGGCCGCCGTGGCGACCTATTTAAGATGTTTAAACTCCCATCGGAAGGAGCTGTAAATGTACTCACCACCTTTTTCTCTATCGGTTAGCTTTGCGCAAATTTCGAATTGGCTTCCAATCCGGTATTTACTCAAGTCAGATAGCTCCTTTGAGCATTCCACGGATAAGGATGGATCAGCCCATTGTCCAGGAAAGGGGCGTATATGTACTTTTCCCTTTCTTCCAGATGTGCTGGCAGGATAGTAGCTTTCAACTATCAACTTCCGATAAGGCTCGTCAGGTTTCGCCATAAGTCCTCCGCAAAACCTTCTTTTATCATGCCGCCTCGGATAATTTCCACTGTTCGCGCTCTTTAGCCAGCCGTTTAGCCAGCCCTTTGTTGAATATGCTGCCGTCGTCGTTGAGTAGCACCGGAATCTGGCTGCAGTAGCAGTTGTACCGGTTACCGTTCTCAGCGTAGAAGTCCCGAACCTGCTCGGTGGTGTAGACCTTTCCGTGACGACTGGCGTGCCAGCTGCGCGTGGTCGGCTTCAGCGCCGATAGCCACAGAAGACCGGTATTCAGCCCAAGCCGATCCGCTGCCCAGTCCGTTTCGTTCCATTGCGCCTGGCGAAGCGCGCCGACCTGCTCAGTCTGAGCGATGGTCTTGGCCTTCGACATCGAGACATCAAGGCGCTTGCTGACGATGCTGGCCGTTTCTCGGGGGTTAATGCCGCGGCCTATCGCGTCGGCAATGACGTTAGCGAGATCGGCTCTCGCAGAATCGCTTATCCCCTTCCAATCGCTGTACGTGCTGATGTAGGCGCTGGCGATCTGGTTTTGATACGCGGGGCTGGAAAGCAGCTGCTGCAGCGTCGTCTGGCTAGCGTAAACCGAGGATTGTTGAGACAGGTTGTTGAATGCCTCCAGCGTTCCTCGTTCATACTCTGCGGCGACATATTCCAGCGTCCAGATGTTCTGGCTGCCACCATCGAGCAGAGCATCGTCCAGAATAGTTTGTACAACCTGGAGAAGGTCGGCCAGTTGTGCCGCCGTCATGTCGTAAACGTAGGTTCCGGCATTCACCTGATAAAGTGACGGCTCGGCGCCTTCGTTATTGCACATCAGCCACGACTGCTCGCCGTTGGCCTCCCGCTGACGCCCGGTCAACCGTTGGTCAAACAGCACTTTCAACCTGCGCTTGATATCCAGATATCGACCCTCGATATCCGAAAACATCGCACTTACCTGCTTTGCTGACCGAGTAGGATCAACCTTGCTGCGCGGAACTATCGGAAGCCCCACCTTTGCCGTCTGTTCGGGTGTCATCGGCCAGTGGATCATCTGTTGTCACCTTCTCGTCCGGTTTTGGCGGTTCTTTCGGCTCTGGCAGAGGGTCGAGCCCTACTATCTCTCGCAACTCGTTGGCCGTGAATGGCGGCTCGCCACCATAGAATCCCGACGTTTTCTGGACGATATCGGCCATTTTCGAAGCGTTCTCGATTTTCTCTTTCTCGCCCGGCGCCAGTAGGTCGGTCCATGAAATGGTGACCTCTCCATTTGTCGGCGGATCGATAATGCCAAGCGACCAAAAGCGCTCAAGCAACGCGGTGATTCGGTCGGTCATGAATCCATTGCGGCGCGTATTTCGACGAATAGCCCAGTCGGTTTTATCCTCATCGCTCGCCAGGCGCCCGGTCTGCTGTCCAAACAGGATGGTGAAGGGGATTTGCACTGACGCTGCCAGCTCGTTCGCGGTGACCTCCCACGTCGGCCCAGGGTCGCCGGGTGTCACGCTCAGAACGTGCATCTGCCCGGCCTGCATAACCGCCGCCGCATCGGTGCCGCGGTTAAGCTTGTTGACCTTATCGCCCATCGCTTCGCCAAGGTCAGCATAACCAGCCCTCTTCGCCTGGTCGGCCAGCGTGTTCATGTCGGTTTCTTTGCTAAACTCTACAGCGATCTGCCGGCTGGCATTCTTCAGGAAGCCCTCGGCGCCACCGCCGGAAATCTTCTCAAGGTCGAGTCCTTTGTTATACCCGGCCTCAAGCAGCGGGATACCAGACAGGACGTTGTCATCCTCTGATCCTTCGCAGAACAAAATCACCCGACTAGGGTGTACCGGCTCTCCGCGTGTCGGTCCAACGAAAGCCTCATCTCCAACCGGCTGCTCGTTGAAATTGAACATCTTCGGCTGGCCGAACGTTTCGGACTGGCGGTCATTGTCCCACTCAGCGACGGTTAGTTGCGGCTCCCATACCGGGATTAGCTTCACGAGCGCCGCTTCACCGAGCGCCTTCACCAGGATGGTGTCGACTTCCTTATCCCATGACCGGTTATCTTTGATCTGCAATAACAGCGCGGAGTAACGCCCAACCATATTGCGACGGTCGGCATCCTTCACCTTCGGCCACCACTTCTTCATGAACCTGGTGACGTCCTTTTCCCATGGATTGGTTTTCTTCGCCTCCTGGGCTTCGTCACCATCCACAATGATCGGGTAATCCTGCCAGCAACCATCCAGAAGACGATGCACCACCGCGAAACCGGCGGCGTTGCGGCGGTACATGCTGTAGAAATCATGAAAAGTTATGGTGCGCGGGTAGCCAAATTCCTGGTAAAGCGTCGGGCGCTTGGTGTTTCCGCCACCAATGCCGAGGGCATTAAGGTAATTCGCTCGCCGCATCTCAGTGGCGAGATTGTTCACAGCCAATTGTAGGCCGTTATCTTGTTCGCTCACTGGCGATGCTCCTTAGAAGAATACTGTGCCGACCTGCTTGCGGTTGTTCTTCGCCACTGCAAAGTAACGAAAACTGTCAGCGCCGTGTGATGTGAAGTCGTGAAGTGGTTTATCTTTCCAGCAACCACGTTTGTCGTCCCACTCTTTGCGATAGCCTTCGAGGTGAGATATACCCTCGGCGCACTTCTCTTCATCGAATACGCAGGACTTGAGGATTTCACGCACCGACTCTATGCCGGTGTCGATACCGGCTTTCGGCACAACGCGAAAATTCATCGAGTACATCTGACCATCAATTTCGTAACCCTCGCGCGCCAGCTCTTTGCGGGACTTCGCATCAGCCGCAAACTCGCGGTTTTCGATATCGTGCGGGCCCCAGTGCTCGCCGTACTCATAGTCGCGGTCTTTCAGCACCTTCATGTAGTGCCGGAGGCCCTCGCCGGAATTTTCGTAGTAGTCGATGACGTGGAACTCTTCGCCAACCTCGCGGACGAACCAGATAGCCGTAGAATCGCCCACGCCGATATCCCAGAACGTATGAACCGGGAGGTGTGAGTTATCGGGGAGTTGTCCGATCCGCTTATTGGTATAGAGCCAGCGGAACTGTTTAGCGTAGTACGCGCCCTCAACCGACTGCTGGAACGCCTCCGCCGGAATCGTCGGGTATTCGCGCTTCATGTCGTCGCCAAGAGTTTTCTCTTTGGCGAAGTACCAGGCCTTCTGGCGTTCGTTGACGACTACGCCGTGTTTCGCTTCCATTTCAGCGAAGTAATCAACCAGGCGCTGCGGTAATGGCTCTACGGGGTCGATTGCGTACTGTGGATTCTTCCACCACGAAAAGAAGAAAAACTTCCAGTCGAGGTTGGACAGCTCTTTACCCTGGAGCAGCGCCTTCTCGGCTTCGCTGCAGTAGTCATAGAAATAACCTGCCCGCCCCTCTGCCGTACTCTCCAGGGTAATTACACCCCCAAGAGGCACGGCTTCGAAGGCACCGGTAACGATCTCCTTAGCCTTCTCAGGATATTTAGCGCATATCTTCCCAAACTCCGAGACATGCAGGCTGTAGAGCGTACCACCACGGAAGGACGTCGAGACCGTTACGCTTCCACCCTTCGCGAAGACATACTCGCTTGTCGTCTCTTTCACGAGAGGATTAGCCAGCTTGATATCGTCGGTCATCCGCTGATAGGCAAACTGGGTTTTGTTGCGAAATAGCCTTTCTGCATCCGGGAGGGAGTGAGCGATCAAGGCGCATTCTTTTTTGTGGAAGATCGCCAGATCCAACTGAATAATGCACACTTCTGTGGTAAATCCGAGTTGGCGTGCTTTCAGTATCACGTTGCGGTCGTGCATCCCGTCAAAATACTCCAGTTGCTCAGGAGTCATCTTGAACGTTACGCATTTGCCGTTCTTGTCTTTAATTTTGTACAGGTTATTCAGTCGCCAGAACCTGTTCTTCAGGAGCGCCCTCTGCTTTTCAGTTAACACAGCGACTCCTTACAGGTCTTCGTCTCCTATCTCGTCCATGACCGATGCAACCGAACTCACCGCGACACCACCTGAAAGCTCAACCTTATGTTTGTTGGTGTAGGAATCCCCTACTTCTTTTGCTGCTTGCTCAATTATCCCTGCCGCGAGAACGATGTTTTTCATTTTCTCGGCATTGTCCATCATTCGGTTTAGGGCGCGAAGCCGGTATGCTTTGTTAGCGATCGGAATGTCGGATATTTCATTCTGGAAGCGGGATCTGGTTTCATTAAAGAGATCGACCCATTTTTTGCTCAAACTCTTTGCCATCGCGTTTGATGGGTCATAAGCAGACACCTGCTGGCGACTTATGGTTAACCTGAATTCTTCTTTTACAAGCACAATGACTTTTGCAGGTGATTCATAGCATGCAAGGGATTGAACTATGAAGGCTTTAACCTCTGTCGATAAAGCTGCCATCGGTCACCTCCATGACAAAGAGAATAAAAGTTACGCCAGCTTGAGCATGCATGTCCCGCACGCCCTGGCAACATCGATATGAGCAACCTCCGCCGGCCTGTTTGCCGCATCAACCATTTCCTGCACGTCTTTGCTGGCGCCGTAACGCCGGACCACTCCAACGAATTCCTCGACGTCGTGGCCGCGCAGTGTCAACACCGGCATACCGGTCTCTTTGTTGAACTTCGGCGCGCCGAATTCGTCGGTAGCCTGGGCTATGTGGTAGAGCTCATGTTCAAGCAGCGCGCAGAATTCGACGTCATTGCAATGCTCGCAGTAGTCAGCAGCCAGCGTGATGATGAACTTTGGTATGCGACCGAACCATTCATGCATCTGCTGCTCCATCCTGGCCTTTTGCCAGCCGCCAGCGCGCATCATTACCTGCTCACACTGACCAAGCACAATGCGACCACTTTTGGCGAATGCACCCGACGCCCACATAAACGCGACGTCGCCATCAGCAAGAGCGTTAACGAGGTGTTCGTGATCAGGATTATGGATTCGACCATCTTCGGAGAGGATGTGCTGATTTACCCACTCTGCGATTTCAGCGGCCGGGATAATCCGCGTATATGGCAGCCAGTTTTCGCCAGTGAAGTTGACGGGAGGGAATGGTCGGCGGTCTTCAACTTCAGCCATACAGAACATTCCTCTGGGTTGCTCGAATACTCACCGGGTAATCATTTAACCGGTAGTGCAGAAAACTTACATAAAACTCTGTCAATGGCGCTTTACCAACACTATTTTCAGAACTTTATAAACGCAACATTGCCACTTCTTCTCAGAGTTGCGCCGTCACTTCTCGTCTTTGCGAGCCGTCAAGATGTGGATCACCTCTTTGGTTGACACCAGATCTATGCTTCTTGTCGGGTAAGCATTATCGAAGCCCCTCAATGAAGGACTTCTGTAATGCGGGCTCTTATCTCAGCGCAGCCCCTTGCTGCGTGCCGGATACTCGGTTACGAGCGCCAGCTGTGAGATGGATGGGCTGACTTCTGGCCAGCCCGGCCTCTCCGGTAGTCGACAGAGCCAGATCGACAGGAGAATGAAGAGAATCAGCATGGCGCGTTACTTCTTAACGCTGTCCGGCATCACCGCGCCAACAACGCCAGCCAGCGCTACGCCGCCAGCGATGACAGTTTCCTGAATGCCCGGCGGCATCTGATAACCAAATATGCCAGCAACAACAAGAATGATGCCGCGCCAGGTGGATGGCTCTTTCAGTCGATTAATGAGATAGTTCATAGCTCCACTCTTTCCTTTACCCAACCATAGAGAAAGTCTTCATTTGCCGCCCGAGCTTCAGCAAGCTCAAGATAGCGGGCACCCTGGCTACAATTCAGCCCCTTCAGCAGCATGACTTCGCCGTCTTTGCCACGAACAGCGAGATAACTTTTCAGGGCGGCGATGGTAATGTTGCCGATCGCGCCGTCCGGCCTGAGGTCCGGGTATAGCTTGCCCTGCATATTCAGAGCTGATAACCAGCGCTGCAGGAATGTACTGGCGACACGCGGCCCCATGTTCACGCCGGTATCACATAACTCCTGCGCAATGGCTGGCGACAACTCGGCGATGCGGTCAAACTTCGGTTCTGTCCAGTATTGCGACAGGTAAATGGCTTTGGCGGTTTCCCGTGGTAACGCCTTCATATCACCTGCGTAACCATATGCGCGGGCGGTAGTCTGCGTGATACCCCAGCGCGTTGGGCCGCCTTTATCATTCGGGTTATTTACGTAACCCCCTTCTTTGCCGAGAATTCCCTCGATAATTTGATCTGCTGTCATTGCGCTTTCACTCCGGTAATACGCTCCCAGAAATACGTGAGGGCTACAGAACCCATTGCACCACTAACCCCAGCAGATGCCAGAATCATGTAAATGCTTGCCCCGCTTTCGATACTTATTAACCCAGCAATAACCCCGGCAAATGCCGAAACGACGATCTGCGCAAGAGCATTTATCCAGCTCCATTTTGCTTTTCCCTGCTTCACATCCATCAGGAATCGGACCAGGCCGCCCCAACCTGCAATGATCAGCAGAGCCAGCCAGGTTATTCCAGCCATGCTCTCTTTGTCTTGCATACGTTTAGCCATAGTTACCGCCTCCGATGAAAGATCGGGAAGCTGTGTGTTTGAAAAGGGTCAGGCTTCACGGGCTGGATTTATCAACAAAGCACGTCGAGGATGATTCCCGTGAGCCTGAAATAGAAAAGCCCGCGGTTAAGCGGGCAATAAGCATGAGGGTAATAGCAATGTCGGTGATGACCGAAAATACCCTGGCTGGGTCTGGCGGCCTGCGGCGCTGTTGACGCAACGCCCCTGATGGATTGGATTATGAGCCCGTCATCAGGTCAGGCCATTATGTGGTGCTGATTGACGGAATCGAACCGCCGACATCCTGCTTACAAGGCAGGCGCTCTACCTGCTGAGCTAAATCAGCAATCTGGCTCAGGACTCTCGCGTATGAGCTTCAGCGTGTAGTGCGGCACGCATTCACTCAAGAGCCCTGACCGGATTGCGGACATAAAAAAGCCCCGGCGGGATGCCGAGGCTAACTTTGCAAACTGGTGAGTGACTATCATCTTCATGCCGCCACTTAAAGTTAAGGCAGCATATCAAAGTAGACTCAAATATGACTCATTTAATCTACTTTTGCAATACTCTGCTGCGAAAATGTCGTTTTTTGTTCCGAACGTGTTTTTGTTAAGGAAAGTAAAGCATCACGATCAAGCTGACCAAACACCGAGATCATGGTCTCCCAATGGGTGGTAAACGTTTTGGACCAGTTTTTAACCTCTACGTCCACCATAGCCGCCAGGTCGCTATACTGATACTGGTCTCGCCCGGCCAACCCAGCCTTCGCATCCTGCGCCGCCAGCCAGATAAGTTGACGCAGGCGCTCGACCGTTTTCTTTGCGATACGCATGCCGGCTATCTGCGCGCTGAACTGTTCCCACGCCCAACGGGTGATCGTCTCCTGGTTCTCCCAGCGGATGTTGTCGCTGTAGTTCCACAGCAGCCACGCTTTATGATGTTCTTCCAGCGACAGCAGCGCGCGGCGCCAACTGGCCGTAGAATACTCAACAGGGAGAACGAGGGCGATTGCGGAACCTTTCGCGCGGGACTGGCTGCCGGACATTGGCGGGCCATCCGGGTTCACCATGCGCCCGGTGACTGGATCGGATACTTTCTTCCTCCCCCGGCTGCGCGCCGTCGCCGCGAATTGAGCATTCTCAGCAAAGGCTACCAGTTGCCCTTTCGTCGCGCCGCTCAGATCGGCAGTGGCCACTATCAGCTGCTGGCGAACATACTGGAGGTATTGAGTGTTAATCATGCTTTCTCTCCCAGGGTCTGATAGATGCGGACAAAGTTTTTCAATATGCGGTAGTCAACCAGTACGGTGCCACTGCTGCGTAAAAGACGAAGCTTTATCCAGCGGTCGCGGATGCGTTCGATAACGTCACGGCTCATCTGGATGCCCTCGCCATGGCCTTAGCCATCGCCTTATACGCCCTGAGCACATACGCGCTCTTTCCGTATAAGGTGATCTGGAAGGTGAGCCCGCGAGACTCCCAGGTATTGACCGGGGACTCGTCCAGACCTGCATCCGCAATGCGCCTGGCCTTAGCCAGTTGCCAAAATGGACCGGTCAGCCAGATGCGGGCGTAAGTCCCTTCGTCGCTATAGATGATCTTCATGCGGCCTCCCGTTGTTTTATGAGCGCACGGCGTAGCGCGCTGTAATGGCGCCTGATGCCTTCCAGTTCTTCGATGGTGTATCGGTGAGGGGTATTGTTATTTTCGAGCGCCTCGACGCGCTCAGCGCCGATTTTCTCTACCAGAGCAATGCGGTACTGCTGCTGGTTCCCTGACATCTGCACGTTGCAGTGATGACATTGCCTGTGAATGTTGTCCTCGTTGTAGCGCAGGTGTGATGCTTTACCGCGGGAACGGTAATGGCCGGCCTCCCACTGAACCGTGTCGAACGTGCCGCAGCTGATGCACGGCAGAGCGTGGTCTCGTTCACGGATGTAGTCGTTAACGACACGCTGGGTCATATCTTCCCAGTGTCGGAGAGGTTTCACCGCTGCTTTGCGCTTTCTCCAGGCTGCGCGCTCTTTCTTCTCTTTCGCCTGGGCCTGCTTATCGCGCTTCTTCTCCAGTTCCTGCATGGCAAATTCAGCGCCATGCTCAGGGCAGCACCAACGATGGTTTTCGAATAATGGGGTGAATTTTTCCCGGCAGATTTTGCACCGGCGCTGGGTTCGTTTAAGCATGTGGACTCCTTGCTCTCAGGCGGAGCCACTTCTTATCGACCAGGCGGGCGGTGTAGTCTTTCAGGGTCGGGATGTCGGACGGCTTAACTTCGACCCTGCGCTTGCGGCGCGCCGGCACGCGGAAGATGCCGCGTTCCATTACTTTGGCGAGAAGACAATGCATACCCATCACCCCGCAAAGCTCAGCAGCTGACTGGCGGCATTTTCAGCCTCAGCCGGCGAGTGGAATTTGCGGCGCAGAATGTAGTTCCAGAGCACATTCAGCACTGATTTGTAGACGCCGTTAAACTGGCTGTCGTCCATGCTGGCGAAGGAGATCGACTTTGCAACACGACGACGGCTGCCATCAGGCATCTGGTATTCGTCGTAAAAGCCAGCCTGAATGGTTGTCCACTCGCGGAAGGATTCGAAGTGTTTCAGCAGCGCCATATCGCGGGACCGAGAAATACCGACCGAGGAGAGATACATCTCCGCGGCGTTCTGGAGCGCAGCGCGCTGATCGAAGTCGGATGAAAGGAAGTCGATAAACCCGGATATGAGAGTGCGCTCAGCGGGCTCGATGAGACCACCGGAAGGAGTCCAGTAGTGATACCCGAGAGTCAAAAGCTTAAAGAACTTCTTGTGGAATGCGTAATTCCGGGGCTTGCGAAACTCACCGCAAAGCAGTTGCCCTACGGGGATAAGTTGCAGGTATTCGCTGGTTCCCGGCTCTGCGGGAATCAGTACGTTTTGATAACTCTTCTCAAATTGCAGTGTTTGCGCCATGTGTCCCCACTTGGCGCCGGATAATCGTGTCAGTTGCTCAGGCTGACGAGGTAATTATCGCCCTTCCCGGGGATAAAAGCAAAATGAGCATATACGATAAAACCCCTCAGGAGAGGGGTTTTATTTCAACTGGAGGCTTTGCGTTCTGCGGGGGATTTAGGCATGTTCCCGCTCCTTCTGGTGCTGGTCTTCATTTCTGAAGTCGTCGCCGTCGATGGGCATCAGGTACTGCGGCGGGTAAAGCGCCCAGCCCTTTCCAGCCCATATGGGTGAATCACCCCCCAGCTTCGCCTTTACATCGCCAGTGACAAACCAGGCTGGAATTTCTCCGGCGTTATTAGAGGGGCGCCCCTGTGGCGAGGTGAATGACCCACGCACGGGAATTAGTTCGATCAGGCTGACACACCGGCCAATCTCTTCTGGGCTGGCGCTATCAACGATTAACGCCATACCTCCTGCGCGTAACTCAGCCATGTTTCACCTCCACGCACTGAATATTGTCTACGTGTGGCGAAACATCGCTCCACGACCGTCTATCATCTGCAACCTTCATCGCCTGAATAGCTGCCTTGCACTGCTCCATGCTCTGCATGGGGACCACCTGCATATTCGATGACTGGCTGCTGATGACGAAAATCAGGAAGAAGTACGGCATCACCTTGCCTCCCGCTCAACGTCAGGAAGCACTGCTTTAACGGCTTCGCGGACCTCTTTCATTGAACGATCAAACCAGTTTACCGGGTTTACATAACCGTCGAACTTTGCGCCTTTGGCATTAATTTTTGCCACGGTGATATCTCTGGCCGCATTAATCATGGCCACGGCTACAGACTCAGGGATTTGGTTATTCACCTTTCACCTCCTGCGGGGCGCATGGAGGCGGCATCCAGTGGGTTATCTCGTTTTCGATAGCATCGCCGCAATGATAAAAAGTCTGTGTTTTATGGCTGTAGTGACCGCTTGTTACTTCTCCAATTTCAGCATCCCATAGGATTACCGATATGCGGTCTTCAGGCATCCGCTCGCTTACCGGAATCCACCCTGGAATAATTTCAGGAATATTTTGTGGTGAGTTTTGTGGTTTAGGGGCGGCTGCGAGCATGGACTCAGTTTCCGCAATCAGGTTGTGAGGCAGTTGGCTACCTGCATTTTGCATACCGCGGCCAAATGCCAGCCAGCGACGAAGCATGTACGCCGAACCATCCGGAATTACCGGTGACTTCAGCCTGCCAGCCAGTGGGCCATCAGGGCCGCTGTTGTCAGCAAGCATTGCCGGATCTGCCTTTTGCAGCAGCTCAACCGCATCCGCGATGCGTTGCTCTGCTCCGGTAATTACCGGAGAGTTGCCAGCCTGTATGGTACCTTCATTGATGAGGGTACCAGCCTGACCACACGCACAGCTAGTGATACCCATTTCGCCAACAATCCACCCTTCATCACCGCACCGTTCGCAGTTATGAATGCCCTCGATAGCCATAATGCGTTCATCGTCGGTTGGTTCGCCGTCATCATCTTCAGATTGAGCCTGGAGCATGGCGGCGCGGCAGGCGTCATTATCGCCAAATATAGCCGCCTCCAGTACATCGATAGCCTGCGATGGCGAGTGCGAGTATTTGTCGAAAGCTGACCCTTTGATGCGCTGTGCAATTTTGAACAGTCGCTTTTCCTGCGCGTGATACAAATCGCTTAGTTGCTGATAGCTCTCATCTGGCACTACCGGCGCTGGCTGCGCTGGCTGCGCTGGCTGCGCTGGCTGCGGCAGCATAGCTTTAAATTCTTCGATACCAGCATCATATTCAGCCCGCTCCTCTGGCGTCATAGCCTCAAGTTCGGCGGAATGCTCGGCCCTGCGCTGAATGGCATCCAGTACCAGTCTGGTTTTCACGCCTTTCCCGAAGCGCAGGCCAGGCTCCAGCAATACGGGGCATGGTAATGTTTCGGGATAATCAGGCACCACCGGCTGCTGCGCGTGGCGATAGAGCGGAGCAATGTTTCGCTCGAGGTCGGTAATGACGCTCCATATTGGGACTGACTCGACGCCTTGTTTCGCCATATCACGATAACTGTCGGCATACGCCAGCACAGGATTGCGATCCGGCTCGCTGCCCGCTACCGGCTGCGCTGGCGGCATATCTGGACCTTTGCGAATGGCTTTTGCCAGCTCAATAGGGTCATCGTATAGCCAGTCTCCGGTTTCAGGGTGATTGGCTTCTGCCAGTTGGGCGGCCCATTCCAGACCGTCTTTGTGTCCCCGCAGGTAGTCGAGAGGCAAACACCCAGACTCGCTTTCCATTGCAGCCAGCGCCATGCGGGATACTCGCTTGAGAATCTCTACATCGGCGAGCCCCAATGTGTAGCCGGATTTTAAATCAAAGACAGCCTGAACATTCTCTTCTCTGGTTGATTTGCTGGTCATTAGTTGGCTCCTTCTGCTGCCCGGTTAACTATCACGCCGTCATAAATTTCGTTTAGATGCCCTCTCAGCTCCATCCTGCGCAGGGCTGAAAGCATGTAATCGCATTCGACCTGCTTATTGCCGGTGAATGGCTTATCCTCTGCGCTTCCCCAGCAACAGTTTCCCTGTGGCCATCCGTGAACCTTTCGAACCTTTCCATTAACAACATGCAGCAGCCCCCAGCCTGGCGGAAGGTCTTCAACAGAGATAACCCCCGGCTCGCTGATAAAGAATCGCCAGTCACCCATGCCAAGCTCAGGGCGTATCCGGAAACGTTTTCTCCTGTCTGCCAGTAGGTCGGCGCGGGAGCACTTCGCCTCTATCAGGCAGGATGCGAAATTCCTGAAACCCATCGCGTCTGGCTGCTCACCGGTACTGGTGACAGCGACAAAGCGATCGTGAAAGCAGACTTTGAAGCCGTTCCGTTTAAGGAATTGATAGGCTATCTGGCAAAGCTCATCGTGTGTCAGTGCCATCACTCAGCCTCCCACTTGATGCCATCGGCGGTCAGCGCTTCTCTGGGTGCGACTTGGTAGGCTTCGGCGTCATGCTCACCCCAATTGCTATTGAAATGCTCATGCCTGAAGTCTGGCAGCTTCACGGTGCGGGACTCCAGCTCGGCGATGCGCTGCTGGCGTTCGAAAGATTCTTGCGCAAGCCCCGCATTCCACTCCCGCAATTCTTCGGTGTATCGCTGCGCCTTCTCCAGCTCCTCTACCAGCGCGAGGACATCGTCGGCTTTTACGTACAGGCTTTCGCCAAACTCATTTGCTGATGCTGCTCGACGCTTCAGGCTATGCGCCAGTTCGGTGATATCAGTTGTCATGCTGCGTCTCCTTATTCACATAAACCGTAACGGGATGAACACACAGAGGTGTCGATGCTGGCTTTCACCAGGTCGTAAACCTTGCCCCCCCGGCCTGTCTTAGCCCACTCGACAACATCCAGCGCAGACGGCGCCCCCATATTCCCGCGAGGTCCGTAGAAGCCAGACCATTCGATGCGCTGAACGTCTGGCTCAAGGCCATACAGCAGCACATCTTTGCCCAGATTTACTGGATATCTTTTCTTCCTCTGAACGATACCAGGGGCGTCAGCGTCTTCTGAAAATTCAAACTCATCCCAGACGACTTCTCTAAAACCAAGCCGAGAGCGCATCCACGCCTGACTTTCGGTGCCCACGCTCATCCAGTGGACCCAGCGCGAGGTTAACCGAACTTTTTTCTCCCATGCGTGATGCTTCTCGATGTGCTCAGGCCAACGGGCTGCCGTCTGGGCTATCTCCTCTTTTGTGCATAAAACACAGTTCATGCAGCCAACACGGTCAGCTCCCTGCAAGTACAGGGGATTTGGCTTGATGCCGAAATATTTATGCAAGGCGAAAACATCAGCCGCCGTCCATTTGTGGATGGGCAGGAAGTTATAGAGAAAATCGCGGTCACGCTCATCACATGAAAATCGGTCATATCCTGCGCGTTTGTCTGACTCATCAGCACGAACACCAGACCACTGAACGACAACTTCGCCATCATCAAGAAGTGGCTTAATAGCCGCATCAAAGGCGATCTGAATTTTTAGCTCATCAGTGCAAAAACGGTCACGCATCATCGGGAATTTGCCGTGCAGAAGCGCTGCGTCCAGGAAGCTGTTTCCAGATGGATGCATAACTGACAGAGCGGCATCCAGAGCTGTTTCAAACTCGATACCCCAACGCTCAGCGGTTCGAAGCCATGCCTGCCCGAATTTTGTGTCTGACCTCGCCAGCGATGGCATGATTACGCCACGGTATGCCCCCATCCGAATTGCCTGTTTCTTTGGCCAGCGCTTCATCAGAGATTTCCGGCGGCGCTCAAACTCAGCATCTGTATAAATCCGCTTAACAATCTGCACAGGCTTGCAACCGATTTGCAGGTGGATATTGCGCGCGAAGTCGACAGTTAAATCATGCTCGTTGTCAGTGTCAGCCATCACGTTCTGCACCTTGTCGCCGAAAAGGTGGTGAGCGACAGTAGCCGTAGTTGTGCTGTCTTTCCCAGCGGAGAAGTTAACGACGATTTTATGGTCGTCAGGGATGCGGAACTCTTCCAGATAGCGAGCGTATGCAACCTCAATTTCGCGTACCTTTTCGCTGATATCCGTTGGCACAATAATCATTGCGGCATTGCTCATTTGTCGGCTCCCTCGCGCAGCAAGCGTGAATTAACAAACGCCACAACTTCGGAAGAAAGTTCCCACGGAGAAGAGAGGTTTTCTATGTCGATTTTGTCCAAGTGGCGTAGTAGGTCATTAAGCACTGCTTTCTCTTCATCAGCCTTAATCCCGGCTACGATGCGATCGGTGGCGGGGGTGTCGATATTAGGCAACAGTGCATAATCGCAAACCGTATCGATTGCGGGATCACAACGGTCATCTTCGTTGCGTGGGCGTTCGCCAACCTTCGTTGAAGATTGCATGATGATGCCCCAGCAGATGCTATCGACCTCTTCACTCCATCCATCGCAAGCATCGCCACGATAGTCGTCAATTGCAGCCTCAGCTGCCTCGACAGCTTCCTCAGCCGTTTTGTGCCACTCGAAATTGTGCTCAGAGCCGTATGAGAAATATGAAGCTCCTGCTTTCAGCGCCACATTCTCCGCAGCCAGCTGCTGGTAAGCTTTCCCCAGCGCCATAACCTTTGTCTCTTTGATCGACAGCTCGCCCGCACTCTCCAGCGACTGAATGAGATCGTTTACTGCCTGTAGTGTGATAGTCATTTGGAGCCTCCTTCGACGAGCATGGCAGTGATTTCTTCCGGGGTTTCTTTCACTTCAATGCGTTCTCCGGAGGTCATTTTCAGGATTGTTATTCCGGCGAAAAACATACTGATAATGTGGTCTGCGGTAACAAAAACAGGCTCGTAGACTGTTTCAGATTCCCAACCGTGTACACCCTGGCGCTGAACCACCACTTTTTGTGCTAATTTGAGAAAAATCATTTTCTTACTCCCGCCAGGCACTCGTTAAAAAGGTTGGTCAGCCTATTGGCGCCGCAATGATGATTGCTAAACTGAAAATCCGCCGACGTGCTTTCGGTTACGGTTGTCTGCTCTGCAAGGGTGTAGCGATAGCCTTTACGCTCACCTGCTCGTAAAACCCGGCCGTCGTTGAAGGTGGCCCAGATAGCTGAGTTAACGACAGAAGAGTGCAGACCCGTCCCGGTGCGTATCTCCGAAAAAGTGCAACCAGGATTGCTGCCGATAAAATTGATGACGATTTGAGTACCGGATATACGTTTCATTGAATCAGCCCTTTTTCTTTGCCAATCAGGTATTCGTCCCGCAGCCACTGAGCCGGTGTTAGCGCGCCGAGCGATGCCGCGCCAGGCATGCATCCGAAGCTTTTGCCTTCCGGGTGATAACCGCGCTGCCTGCTGGCGTGATTTGTGGGGATCACTTCCTGGTTGTTCTCCAGCGCCAGTACCGGCGACGGTATTTGCTCTCCGGCGGCCACTTTCAGCGCCCAGTCTTCCAGTTTCTTGGCAGCATATTTCTCGGTTTCTGCCTCGCTGAGCTGGCGCTGGTACATTGCCCGCCGGGTATCGGTTACAATCCAGTACATGACCGGGTGAGACCACGGGAAGCGCTCTGCGCCGCCGGTGTGGAGCCCCTTCTCGCGGTTGTATCGTTGAAATTCACCCATCACGTCAGCCAGCTTGATACCGAGGACTGTGCCGCTGTCCTTGCACCACTTGATAAACTGGCCCGGCGATGGCCAGAACGGCGATTCACTAGCTCTCGCGTGGCGCACACCGGCGGATAGCTGTTCGCGGGTGCGGATGCCGTTTTCGGCAAAAGCGGCAATCCACTGGCGCTTCGCTGTCTTCTCTTCGGCGTCGGTCCGCAGGTTAGTCTGGGTAGACGCCGGGAAGATCTGCTTCAGCTGACGGAACAGGGAGTCAACCAGCCTTTCAGCTTCGAAATCCAGAAGCCTCTGCGGCTCCGTGCTACCTGCGGCCATTCTGGCCAGCGCATCACCATCGCGATTGCTGATCGCGGTCATAAGCTGAGCGGTCATATGAAGTCCTTCCAGCCTTCAGGGCTGTTCCAGTGTGGGGAATCAGGTTCGCTTCTCTGGCGCCCGGAAAGCGGATTAACTCTCGCGTTCCTGAGCCACACCCGGAATGCCGAGTTCCAGTCGATCAGCTTTGTGCCGCGGGCCTGGTGATAATCACGAAAGTTCAGCAATTCGGTTTCAATGTTGATCCCTTTCTCCGAGGCAATCGCAATGTGATCTGCCGATGGCTTGAAGGCAGGAGGGAAAGGTATTTCCCCGTTGGGTGAAATCCCGATCCGTCGCTTTGCAGCCTCGCTGATAAACTGCCCTCGCGCAGAGAGAGAGTCTGGTTCAGTGACTGGTTCAAAAGAGTGACTGGTTCTGGTGCCATCTGGTGGCATAGGGGGTGTGTCATCAGATGGCATAGGGGGTGCTATTTCATGGCATACCCCTGTGCTTTTTGATGGCATAGGGGTAGCATCAAGGTTCAGATAATACACGTTGGATGTATTACCTTTCCCGTTGTTGACCCCAACGCGATTTTCACGCTTGAGCAGCCCCATATCCTCAAGCGCATCAATATGGTTGCGAACAGCGGATTTGCTGCATTCACACTGATCGGCGATGTGTTGATACGAAGGCCAGCATTCGCCCTTGTCATTGGCGTTGTCGGCCAGCTTGATAAGAACGAGCTTACGCAGTGAGTTTCCCACTTTGACCCCCATTGCTTTCGCCATAAGTGACATGCTCACGTGCTACCTCCGGATTGTTTACTCTTACAGATTTACCAGGCATAATTACCTCGCAATTACCTCTTCGTTTTTGCACCTGAAAGCCGTTAGTGTTCCCGCACTGCGGCTTTCGCCTTTTTCAGAACAGACCTTGCTGCTTAACAGGCTTTGCCCTTTTCTTTTCGAACTTGTCAGACGGTAATGTCTGCTTCTCAGCCCACAACTTTGCGTGGCGTAACACATCGTCAAAAATCCTCCCCTTGCGACTGGCCTGCGACATGCGCTTGTACATATCGACCGCCTGGTATGCCCCCCCTGAGCCACTGCATGGGTGAATCCCTGGCGCATCAGCTCTTCGCGGACGTTCTTCTCAATGAATTCGATGTGGTTCATCAATCCCACCCTAACGGACCTGGACGGCACCGCTCTGCACGTAATCCGATATCAGCAAGCGTCTCTACTGACTGCAGGTAATGGCGGGAAACCACTACCGCTTCAGGCGGCACAACCTGCAGACCAAGCACGGACAACTCTTTTGCTATGTCAGCGAAATGCCCTTCCCCCTTTCTGCGACTGACTGTTGATTCACTGATACCCAATATCTCCGCGTAAGCCTTCTGCCCGATGGATGAAAGGCGGTTGAGTAAAACCCCTTCCAGCTCAATCGGGTTGAGGATCGGCGGTTCTAAGTTGCGGGCTATTGCGCTTTGCATTTGTGATATTTCCTCTGGTGTTGAATGAAAGGCCGCTAGTTAGGCGGCAAAGATTTTGGGGTAAAGGACTGCTCGCGATAAGCCTGTTGCCTGCTCGTACTTCCGCATCTTTTCCTCGGAAAGAGGAAGCTTTCCCCCGCGCTTTTTCAGCATGTTGATGGCTTGCGGTGTGACACCGACTTTTTCAGCTAAAACCTTCTGAGAGCCACCAACAGCTTTAATGGCGAGGTCAAGAGGGGTTTGGTTGGCACTCTTTTTGTTGATCATGTGGTCGCTCCATTAGCGTTTAATCAACACCATGTTAATCCATGATGTGGATTAAATCAACATTATGATGATGTGAAAAAATAAACATGTTGTTTACTATTGGTGCTACGGAGGGTTTTATGAATACAGTATCTAATAGAATCAAATACTTGCTTGAATCAGAGGGATTGAAGCAAAAAGAGCTTGCGGACCGGTTATCAACTAGCGCCCAGACAGTAAACAACTGGATTAAAAGGGATTCGATTAGCCGAGAAGCTGCACAGCAAATATCTGAGAAGTTTGGTTATTCACTTGACTGGTTATTGAGCGGCAATGGCGCGCCAAAAAAGCACAATTCAAACAACATCGCCCCCATGGAGAAATGGGGCCATGTAGAACCGTGGGATAGCAACACCCCTATAGAATCAGATGAGGTAGAAATCCCATTTTTGAAAGATATAGAGTTTGCCTGCGGTGATGGCAGGGTTCAATCAGAGGATCACAACGGCTTTAAACTTAGGTTCTCTAAGTCAACCTTGAGAAGAGTTGGCGCCAACAGTGACGGATATGGAGTCCTCTGCTTCCCGGCTTCAGGGGATAGCATGGAGCCGGTGATACCTGACGGGGCCACCGTTGCGGTTGATACAAATAATAAAAAAATTATTGATGGCGAGCTTTATGCTATAGCTCAAGGAGAGCTAAAAAGAATAAAACAATTATACAGGAAGCCAGGAGGAAAGATTTTAATAAGGAGTATCAATAGAGACTATGAAGATGAGGAGGATGATGAAGTTAATGTAGAAATTATTGGATTCGTTTTTTGGTATTCTGTATTGAGACATAGAAGATAACAGGAGGACAAGTTGAGACACAGTATATTTGTTTTATTCTCTATTTTTTTGTTAACGGGATGCCTGTCTAGAGGTCAACTTCAGGACGGAGCAGTATCAAATGCTCGCACACCACAAGAAAAGAGAGATGTGCTTCTATCTTACGCAACGGGGGAGCACTCGGCATCATGGGAGAGATCTAGATACTTAGATTACGGAGAAGAAGATGATAACTTTATAAGCAATCTGGTGATTACTTGTTCGGCAAGTGAAGATCGAGATTGTGTTAAAAAGTTTTATAATAAAAAAGCAGATGAAGCAGAAATTAATTTCAGAAAAAAATGCTTTTCAGATAACAATTGCAAGAAAAATCTTTTAGTGAATGAAAATTCAAGAGAACTAAACCAGCAATATAATCTTCTAATTTCTTATAATAGATTTCAATCTGGAGATGCAGATTATATGGCCCGCATGATCTGCGGTGCCATCTCCAAAAATCAACGCGCAGGAATGCCTCGCTACCAATCCGAAGGAATTATCCGAGGAATTAGTGGAATAGAGCCCATAAGCAGGGACATCCTTGTTAAGATTGGCGATGCCTGCTGGGTGTTAAGCTCGTATGGCTACCACGACCCAATGACACTTCTTTCATCCCCAAGATAAAATAAAAAAATACACATCAAAACAATGCGATGTGTATTTTTTTGCCAAATTAATCCACACAGTGTTGACCTTCTAATCCACATGGTGTTTAATTAACTCATCCAAACAACAAAGCGATGAGGCCCACCATGAACAACAACGAACAGCCATCCAACACGACTAGCGAGCAGGTAATCGAAAATACCGACCTAGTTTTTAATGGCTACGTCACAGATGAGCATGGAGAAACCCTCGCTGAGTTCTCTGGAGTTCTTGTTTTTTAAGCCTCTACAGAGAGGCGTTACCAAAGCCAGTTTACGAGCTGCTTTTGGTATCCAAACAACACCGGCAACGCCGGGTAATCGTAACAACGCTCCGTTAGCCGCGATAAGGCAAAGGTGAAGAGATGATCCGAGAACATGAAGTACCTGCATGGCGCCGGTTCTGCTTGAAAGACGGTAACCGGGAGATAAGCATCCGTCACTGCATCAAAAAGCATTTCTCCCGCATCATCGGGTAACTACAGAGGGTAGGGTTATGAGAAAGGTTGTGTGCACATTAGATAGGTTCGAATGGAAAGATGGCGTGCGCAAGAAATTTACCGACACGTTTACCGGGCTGTTCCATGGTTGGGGTCTTGAGTATGAAGAATTCGAAAGTGGGCCCGGAAATTATTCTGTTGGCATTGTTGAGCTTGAAGATGGGAAAGTCGCGACCTTCCCTGCGTCGAATATCAAATTTTTGAGCTAACCGGCAACGCCGGTCATTAGCAACAACGATCAGCTGGCCGGCTTTAAGGCAAGGGTGAAGAGATGATCCGCGAACAAGACAAACGCGCATGGCGTAATTTTTGGTTAAAGGTCGTTCCGTTTTTGGTTGCAGTCCTTTTTTTTAGCTTCGCATGCTGGGGTGGCAAATGAGCAAACAAGGCATTCGTTCACTGATTTACTGCCTGCTGATCTGCGGCGTTATCTGGACAGCGTTGATTATCAAAATTCTGCACGCTACGGGGGTGTTCAATGGTTAGTCATCATTACGGGACACAGACCGTTAACCGCGGCGCCGTTCTGCCAGGGATGCTCGTTAAGCATCGGGAAAGCACCTGGACAGCATCAGCAAATAAACGCGGCCGCCTGTACCTGCATCGCGGGATTGAGCGGACTTACACAACCGACTTGCTGGTTGAAGTTTATCTGAACTGGTTGGGACAAGGTCTCAGCCGGTAATCGAAACGAAGAATTTAACTGAGCTATCAGGCAGCCATTACGGTGCCTGGCGTTTCACAACCAAATTTCAGGGGAACCCATGAGCGAAATAATGGATTTAGTCGTCATCGAGAAAAAGAACGCGATGGCGGTTTTTACCAATAACGACCAGCTCGACCCGCTTATCGAACTAATCGAAAAAGAGGCTCGCAGTCTGGTACCGGACGTGACCACCAAAAAAGGCCGCGACGCTATCGCATCCATGGCTCACAAGGTTGCGCGCTCTAAAACGTACATCGACAACGCAGGTAAAGACCTGGTCGCTGAGTTAAAGGCGCTGCCAAAGCAAATCGACGAAAGCCGCCGCGTTGTCCGCGAACGTCTCGATGCGCTGAAAGATGAAGTGCGCCGGCCGCTGACTGAATGGGAAGCCGAGCAGGAGCGCATTAAGGCCGAAGAAGCCATGAATGCGCTGCACGCCGAAGCGCTGGAAATGAATATCAAGTTCGATCAGGAGTTGGCGGCCAAGTTCGAAGCGGACCACGAAATGGCCCTGCTGATGGATAAAGATATTGACCGCGAACGCGCAGATAAAGCAGCAGAAGCCGAACGCCAGCGCATTGCCCGCGAAGAAGAGATTAAGCGTCAGGCGGAAGAGAAAGCGAAGCGTGAAGCGGAGGAGAAACACCGCGCGGAAATGGAAGCATCAGCGCGCCGCGAGGCTGAGGAAAGAGCAGCCAAAGAGCGCGCAGAGCGTGAACGCATTGAAGCGCAGCAACGAGCAGAGCGAGACCGAATTGCAGCTGAGCAGAAAGCAGAGGCTGACAAACAGGCTGCTATCGACGCTGAGCGCCGCAAGGCTCAGGAAGAAGCCGACCGCATCCGCCGAGAGGCAGAGCAGCGTGAACAGGCCCGTCTGGACGAAGAGAAACGCAAAGCAGATGAGCAGGCTCGACGCGAAGCCGACGTTAAGCACCGCAAGGCCGTAGGCGTAGAGGTTGTTAAAGCTCTGATGGCCAATACCAGCCTTACCCGGGATCAGGCTATCGAGGTGCTCACCGCGGTTAAAGACGGCCGCATTCCTCATACCGGTATCAGTTACTGAGGTGCTTATGAACGCATACCGCGCATATGACGTGATCGAAGAGCGTAAGTGGGCTGAACAAACGCTGTCCGAAGAGAAGGAAAAGTGGATTGAAGATCGGGCAAAAGAGGTCTTTGCCAGCCTTCCAGAGGATCCCTACGCGGCACTACGCCAGTCTCTATCGTCCAAGGCGTTTCCATATGAAGGCCTCCGTAGCGATAAGGCTGGCGAGGTATACAACGACTTGCGCACAGCAATAGCTTACGCCCAGGCGGAATACGACTGGGATCACCGCACCGGCTGCCCGTTTTAAGGAGAGAGTTAATGGCCCGAAGAAATTTACTCCACAAATCGAAATTAGCCGACTTCAAGGAGTGGCTCTCGATGAACGGAATTCAGTGGAGAGATGGGAAAGGTAGTTACCAGGTAATCCAGGTGAATACGGGATGCGGCTGGACACCGATTTATGACAGCAGCAAAGAGCGACGCGAGCATTTCACTATTCAGGATGCTCTCAGGCCTTTGGTAAACAGATTCATCAGAGAGGCTGCAAAATGACAGATTCAAAAACACATTACCGCAAGGCTTTCGATTCTCCATACCTGAGCAGTGCCGATATCGTTGAACCCACGGTGCTGACGATCGCCCGGGCAACATTAGAAAGCGACAAAACCAAAAAAACTAAAGACGTTTTTAACACCGCTTATTTTGAGGAGCGCGAGTTGCGCCCTGGCGAAAAGCTTAAGCCAATGATCCTGAATGCCACCAACAGCAAGATGCTGAAAAGCATTACCGGATCGCCATTCCTTGAGGATTGGGTCGGCGTGAAAGTCACTGTTTACGTCGATAAAAATGTCAGGTTCGGAAAGGAATCGGTTGAAGGTCTCCGCTTAAGCCCAGCGCGCGTTTCAAAACCTGTGCTTTCGCCGGAAAAAACGCAGGCATGGAATAACGCTAAGGCCGCCTTCAAGCGCGATGGCAACCTGGATGCAGTGCTGGCGAGAATGGACATTTCTCCAGAGCATCGCCGCCAACTGGAACAGGAGTGCTCAGCATGATCTGGCATGACGTCGAGCAAAACGGGGAAGAGTGGGATGCTCTTCGCCTGGGGAAGGCTACCGCTTCAAACTTCGGCTTGATTATGGCTAACGATGGCAAGGCGTTTGGTGAGCCAGCCAAGCGTTATGCGCTTCAGTTAGCTCTTGAGCAGATTAAAGGGTGCAAGTCTGAGTTTGGATTCACAAACGACCACATGGAGCGCGGACACGAACAGGAGCCAATCGCTCGCATGCTGTACGAAGAGATGAACTTCGTCGACGTGGATAACGGCGGTTTCTTTGATCACGAAACGTATGGGGATAGTCCAGACGGACTCGTGGGCCGGGACGGGTTGGTTGAGATTAAGTCGGTAATTGCCGCCACTCACTACGCCACCCTCACCCGCGGCGCCTTCGATCCGGCATACAGATGGCAACTAATCGGCCACCTTGATTGCTCTGGCCGGGATTGGGTTGACTTCATCAGCTACTGCTCTGATTTCCCTGACGGAAAGCAACTCATTGTTTACCGCCTGACGGCCGCTGAGTGTCAATCAGAGATAGCCCGCCTTCGCGCGAGAAGGAGTGAGTTCCTGTCCCTTGTGGCAGAGACTAAGCGAATGATACTGGAGCTCGAATGAAACGCACTCCATTTTACCGCAGGCCCGGCAAAGCAGGAAAATTCTCCGGCCTTCGCGAGCGTGTGATCTGGATGATCCAGACGCGCGGCCGCCCTGTTACCGGCAGCGAAATAGCGGAGAAGTTCGGCGTGACGCTTGTTGAATTTAACCGCGTTGCGAACGGCATAACCAAGGGAGAAGGCCGCATTGCGCAGCTAATCGCATCGGAAACCTGGCTCAACGAGGACGGCATATGCGATCGCACCTTTGACCTGATCACAAGGCCAAAGGTCATTACCCCGCAGGGTAAAACGCGCCTGTTCACTAAGCGCTCGATAGCTCAGGCCGCCTCTGGCAACCGCAAAAAATGTATTGATAAAGCGGCCCGGCGCCGCCGGCTTATCGCATCTGGCCTCTATATCGATGAAATGGAGTCAGTCCTATGAACCGCTACTCACTTATCTATGCCGACCCGGCCTGGTCTTACGGGAACACGATCAGCAACGGCGCGGCAGCGCTGAATTGAAATTCACGAGAGGTGGAATGTGAAATCTATAAATATTCAAGAGCTAAAGCGCATGCTTCATTACGACAAGTCGACTGGAGTTTTCACCTGGCTGGTAAAGCCTAACCGCAGAATTAAAGTTGGCAGTGTAGCAGGCTCAATCACACGATTCGGTTACGTAAAAATAAAAATTAACGGCATTGATTACAAGGCTCATCGCTTGGCTTGGCTCTATGTAAACGGACAATGGCCTGAAAAAGGGATTGACCACAAGGACACAATTAAAACCCATAACTGGATCGAGAACCTTCGCGAAGCTGATCAGCCACAGAACATGGCTAATTGCGGCGCCCACAAAAACAACTCCAGCGGATACAAAGGTGTCTGCCTGCATAAGCCATCAGGTAAATGGTACGCACGGATACGGTATGAGGGTAAACGAGTAAGTCTTGGATTATATGACACACCTGAAGAAGCATTTGATGCCTATTGCGCTGAATCGCGTGACAAGCATGGAGAATTTTCCAACACCGCTTCCGTTGAGTTGATCCCCGGTTGCGCCATTGACGTTGTTAAGACGGAGGCAGCATGACGCCTGAAGAAAAAGAAAACGCTCTCCGCGCCCAGGCTCGTCGCTGCGCAGAAGAGATAACCAAAGCGATGAGCGTAAAGCCTAAACCGAAGTGGAACGCTGTATGCCCCCCCCCATCCTTCGCAAGCACTACGAGAAGGTAAAGCCGATGGGTGTCAGCCTGGTGAAATTTGTCAGTGTTATTGGCCGCATGAACAAAAGGTATGGAGTGGAATCATGAAATTAACACAGGAAAGGCTTAAGGATTTACTTCGATACGAGCCAGGGACTGGAAATTTCTACTGGTTAAATCCTACAGCGAAAAGGATGCATCACGGAGAGCTGGCTGGTTTTGTGGATTACAACGGATACGTTTACATAAAAGTCGACAGTAAGCGGCATTCTGCCCATCGCCTTGCATGGCTTTATGTTTATGGCCATTTTCCGTCTAATTTTATTGACCACATCAATACTGTTAGATCTGACAACCGAATTTCAAATCTAAGAGAAGCAACCCGCTCGCAGAACATGATGAATCGCTCTGTGGGAAAAAACAGCAAGTCTGGCGTTAAAGGGATTGGCTGGGATAAGAAAAGCCAAAAGTGGCGAGCCAGATGTCAAGCGGATGGAAAAAGAAAAGATGTCGGTTTTTTTGACTCCATTGAAGAGGCTAAAAATTATTTAGCCCTCTATAGAAGCCATGCTCATGGCGCGTTCGCTAATGATGGGGGCGGTGCAGCATGAACAGAGCCTCTCCCGTTGATTTAAGGAAATGCCTTGAGGCCGCTCATATGCTGGCAAATATCGGCATCCGTTTTGTGCTGATCCCGGTAGCGACAGAGGAAGAGTTCCAGGTACTGTCTGCCGATCTTTCACGAAAGCTTGAGCAGATGGCGGTTGAAGCGGAAAAAAGCGAAGGAGGTGCAGCATGAGCGCAGAAATCATCGATCAGGCCAACGAGCTGGCAGAGCGCCGGCTTGAAATGACCATCCAGAACATGCGCATCAACCATGCGGCAGTTTCGGCCACTCACTGCTGCGACTGCGGGGAAGAGATCAAACCAAAACGGCGGGAAGCAGTGCCGGGCTGTCAGCGCTGCGCTGATTGCCAGGAAGAAGAGGAATTGCGCGGTAGGCATCGGAGGTGATAAATGCAGACAATTATTCAGATCGAGCCAAACGAATGGGTTTCAGAGGATTTGCTGATGGCGGTCACTGGGATGAAGCGCGGCACCATAACACGGGCTCGTAAATCATCATGGCTTCTTGGGCGGGAGTATAAGCACGTTTCCCCTGAAGGCGAGCCAAAGCCAACTAGCGAGTGCATGTACAACCGCAAAGCGGTAGACGCATGGATTCAGGCGCAAAAACCATTGAGTGATCGGGCGCTATGAAACGGGTAAGCTTACTGCGCTCCTGGACGTCGGGAGGGAACAATGAGTAAAGAATCATACCCAACGGGCGTTGAGAACCACGGAAAATCACTCCGCATATGGTTCATTTTTAAAGGTAAGCGTGTCAGGGAAAATCTCGGTGTCCCTGACACCGCTAAAAACAGGAAGGTGGCCGGGGATCTGCGAACGTCAGTATGCTTTGCTATTCGCATGGGGACCTTTGACTATGCGGCGCAGTTCCCCAATTCACCAAACCTGAAAACTTTCGGGATCGGCAAGAAAGATATCACCGTGAAAGAACTGTCTGAAAAATGGCTTGAGCTGAAACGGATGGAGATCTGCGCCAATGCCATAAACCGGTATGAATCGGTGGTGAAAAGCATGTTGCCGAGGATCGGTGCGAATAAGCTGGTTTCGGGTGTGGCAAGGGAGGAACTTCTCTATGTCAGGAGGGATATGCTGTCGGGGGAGAGAGTCCTGAGTGTGGTGACGGTGAACTACTACATGACCACGATTGCGGGGATGTTTCAGTTTGCTGCTGATAATGGCTACGTGAGCGAAAACCCGTTTAACGGCATCAAGCCGCTAAAGAGGGCCCGGATAGAACCAGATCCGCTCACACGTGATGAATTCGTTCGCTTCATAGATGCCTGCAAGCATCAGCAAACGAAAAACCTGTGGTCTATCGCGGTATACACAGGATTACGTCACGGTGAGCTGGTCTCCCTTGCATGGGAGGATATAGATCTGAAAGCCGGAACGATGACCATACGCCGGAATTATACGAAACTCGGAGATTTCACTCTACCCAAAACCGAAGCCGGTACCGACAGGGTTGTCCACCTGATCAAGCCCGCCATCGAGGCATTGAGGGATCAGGCAGAAATGACCCGGTTAGGCAGGCGGTATCAGGTTGAGGTACAACTGAGGGAGTATGGCAGAAAGGCTATTCACGACTGCACATTTGTTTTTAACCCTCAGCTCGTTAAAAAAAGTGGCAACGTGGGCTATCTCTACAAAGCCGATTCAGTTGGTGACTCATGGGATGCGGCGCTTAAACGGTCAGGTTTAAGACACCGCAAGGCGTATCAGTCGAGACACACTTACGCCTGCTGGTCATTGTCGGCCGGAGCCAACCCAAGTTTCATTGCCAGCCAGATGGGGCACGCCAGCGCCCAGATGGTTTTCAATGTTTACGGTGCCTGGATGGCCGACAGCAGCAGCGATCAGATTGCCATGTTGAACCAGAAATTATCGGACTTTGCCCCATCCATGCCCCAAAGCATGGCTATAGGAATATGAGAATGATAAAAATCAGCAAGTTAGTGACATACCCCCGTCATATTAACTGCGTGGAGGGCAACACGACCCTGTACGCTTTACCAAAAGCTGAGATTGTCAGCCGCTGGTATGAACAAACCCACGATGATTTTCGCTTTTGCTTCAAGTTTCCGGCCACCATTTCGCACCAGGCATCGCTGCGCAACTGCGACGACTTAAGCCACGAGTTTTTCACCCGCCTGGCGCCGCTGTCATCGCGCATTGGCCAATACTGGCTGCAGCTGCCGGCCACGTTCGGCCCTCGGGATCTTCCCGCGCTCTGGCAGTTCCTTGACAGCCTGCCGCGCGAATTCAGCTACGGCGTTGAGGTAAGGCATCCGGAGTTTTTCGCCAAAGAGGAAGCGGAACAGCAGCTCAATCGCGGGCTGCATCAGCGAAACGTCAACCGCGTGATCCTGGATAGCCGTCCGGTTCATAGCGCCGTCGCCCGCAGCCCGGCGATGCTCGACGCGCAAAGAAAGAAGCCAAAAGTTCCCGTCCATGCGCTGGTGACGGCCCACCATCCGATGGTGCGTTTTATCGGCAGCGATGACATGGCGCAAAATCGTGAGCTGTTTAGCGTGTGGTTACGCACGCTGCCAAAATGGGCGCAGACAACCACGCCGTACCTGTTCCTCCATACCCCGGATATCGCCCAGGCGCCGGAACTGGTCGACACCCTGTGGAGCGATCTGCGCGCCGCCCTACCGGAAATAGGGGCGGCACCTTCAATTCCGCAGCAAACCTCTCTTTTCTGATATCCTGCTATCCTCAATTGAGCCACCGGAAGCGATAAAAGGGAGTTTTGAGTATGGTCAGCGCGCTGTATGCGGTTTTAGGTGCGTTATTGCTTATTAAGTTTTCCTGGGACGTTGTACGACTGAGGACGCAATATCGCGTTGGCTACGGCGACGGCGGTTTTAGCGAACTGCAGGTTGCTATACGCGTGCACGGGAACGCGGTGGAATATATTCCCATTGGCCTGATTCTGCTGCTGTTTATGGAAATGAACGGCGCGCAGACCTGGATGGTCCACGTCTGCGGTATTTTACTGATCGCCGGGCGCCTGATGCACTCCTATGGCTTTCATCATCGTCTTTACCGCTGGCGTCGTTCCGGCATGAGCGCGACGTGGTGTTCGTTGTTGCTGATGGTGCTGGCGAACTTCTGGTATATGCCCTGGGAGTTGGTTTTCTCCGTCCGTTAGCGCACAATACGCCGTTTTCGATTTTTCGGGTTTAACGTTATGTCTCACCGCGATACGCTTTTTTCCGCGCCGATTGCCAGCCTCGGCGACTGGACCTTTGATGAACGGGTTGCTGAAGTCTTCCCGGATATGATCCAGCGCTCTGTTCCCGGCTATTCCAATATCATTTCCATGATCGGCATGCTGGCGGAACGTTTCGTTCAGCCGGATACCCAGGTTTACGATCTCGGCTGCTCGCTTGGCGCAGCCACGCTGTCCGTGCGCCGCAATATTGCGCATGCCGGCTGCAAAATCATCGCCGTTGATAATTCGCCGGCCATGGTCGAACGCTGCCGTCGCCATATTGACGCCTATAAGGCGCCGACGCCGGTCGAAGTGATTGAAGGCGATATTCGCCACGTCACGATAGAAAACGCCTCGATGGTGGTGCTGAACTTCACCATCCAGTTTCTCGAACCGGGCGAACGCCAGGCCATTCTTGATAAGGTCTATCAGGGACTCAATCCGGGCGGCGCGCTGGTGCTGTCGGAAAAATTCAGCTTCGAAGATGACAACGTCGGCGAACTGCTGTTCAACATGCATCATGATTTCAAACGCGCCAACGGCTATAGCGAGCTGGAAATCAGCCAAAAGCGCAGCATGCTGGAAAATGTGATGCTCACCGATTCCGTCGAAACCCACAAAGCGCGCCTGCGCAAGGCCGGTTTCGAACATGCCGAACTGTGGTTCCAGTGCTTTAACTTCGGATCGTTAATCGCCGTAAAATCCGGGGACCAGGCATGATTGATTTCAGCAACTTTTATCAGTTAATTGCCAAAAGCCCGCTGTCGCACTGGCTGGAGACGCTGCCCGCCCAGGTGGCGGCCTGGCAGCGTGACGCGCTGCACGGGAAATACCGGGAATGGGAGCGGGCCGTCGAGTTTCTGCCCGAGTTTTCGCCCTACCGACTGGATCTGCTGCATAGCGTCACCGCGGAGAGCGAAACGCCGCTGGGCGACGGTCAGCGTCTGCGGATTGAAAACCTGCTGAAGAATCTGATGCCGTGGCGTAAAGGGCCCTGGTCGCTTTACGGCGTGAATATCGACACCGAATGGCGTTCCGACTGGAAGTGGGAACGCGTACTGCCGCACCTTTCCGACCTCACCGGACGTACCATCCTTGATGTCGGCTGCGGCAGCGGATACCACATGTGGCGTATGATTGGCGCCGGGGCTCGTCTGGCGGTGGGCATCGATCCCACCCAGCTGTTCCTTTGCCAGTTTGAAGCGGTGCGAAAACTGTTGGGCAACGATCAGCGCGCGCATCTGCTGCCGCTGGGCATTGAGCAGCTTCCGGCGCTGAACGCCTTTGATACCGTCTTTTCGATGGGCGTGCTGTACCACCGCCGCTCCCCGCTCGATCACCTGTGGCAGCTCAAAGATCAGCTGGTTCCCGGCGGCGAGCTGGTGCTGGAGACGCTGGTCGTCGAGGGCGACGAAAATACCGTGCTGGTGCCGGGCGATCGCTATGCGCAGATGCGCAACGTCTACTTTATCCCTTCTGCCGCCGCGCTAAAGCAGTGGCTGGAGAAATGCGGATTTATCGATGTACGCATCGTCGACGCGTGCGTGACGTCCACCGAAGAGCAGCGCCGCACCGAGTGGATGACCACCGAGTCTCTGGCCGACTTCCTCGATCCGCAGGACAGCAGCAAAACCCGCGAAGGCTACCCTGCCCCGCTGCGCGCGGTGCTTATTGCCACCAAACCGGAAACAGAACAGTCGCTGGCGGCGAAAAAGCGGGCCGACAAGCAGCCTGGCTAACGCGTTTTCAGGATAAAAAAAGGCCCCTGTTTAATGGGCAGGGGCCTGGTACGGGCAATCATCATATTGGGCGACATGATGTGCAGCAAAAAACGGTTTATCCCCGTCATACTTCAAGTTGCATGTGCGTTGGCTTTCCTCGCTCACCCCAGTCACTTACTTGAGTAAGTTCCTGTGGATCCCCTGCGTCGCCGCCTTCTCGCAACTCGAATTATTTAGGGTCTTAATCTCTCTGTGCGGAAATAATCTTCTTCATTTCCGCTACCGCTTCGCCATTGACGGCGTAGCGTAAGTATTCATCTGCTTCGGCATCCGTAGACATCGACAGTCCGGGTTTGCGAAAGCGCATCGGGGACGGTAACCACTGGCCTGCCGAGGTATGCACCTCTTTTACCCCTGCCTGCAAAAATAGCGGCAGGTTGGCGGCGCGGACGCCTGCACCGGCCATAATAATAGGAGTATCGCTTTGGGAAATAAGTTCCCTGATTAATGAAATTCCTTTTTCGGCTGAAGACTGCTGGCCCGAAGTCAGGATACGCTGAACGCCGAGTTCAGCCAGCTCAGCGCTGGCCTGGCGCGGGTCGGCGCACATATCAAAGGCCCGATGAAAGGTGACGGCCAGGGTTCCCACCGCCGCCATTATTTTTTTCATTCGCGCCCTATCCACCCGACCGTCGGCGTCCAGAACGCCGATCACCATGCCGGGAAAACCGAGATCCTTCACCGCGGCCACATCATCAAGCATCGCGGCAAATTCGCCGGCGGTATAGCAAAAATCACCGCCGCGCGGGCGAATAATTGGATGAACGGGAATGGTCACCGCTTCACGCACCGATTTCAGTACCCCCAGCGAAGGCGTCAGCCCTCCCTCCTGCGGCGCGGCGCATAGCTCGATGCGATCGGCGCCCCGGCGCTGGGCCTCCAGCGCGCACTCCATGCTGTAACAACAGACTTCCAGTAAGGTCATTCTTCTCTCCGTCGATAGGGCAGGCACTACAGAATGTCACGATTTCTTCCGGCAGACGCCGCGTCGCTTCACACTGTTATCGTTCAGCGTGTTCGCTGGCGACAATTTGCTCAATCGACCACGGGTGAAATTTGATCGTCACTTTGCCATCCGTTACCGCCAGGGTCGGATTCGGTAAACGCTCACGCTCTCCTTTCGGCGCGCTGGTCTTCACAAAAATGCCCGGCTGGCCCAGCCCTTCATCGGAAAGCAGCGCCAGCGCGCGGGTATTGAGCGTTTCAGGATCGCCCGGCAGAACGATTTCAATATGCTCCCAGCCTTCATGCGGATAGCGCTTTTCGCCCGGCCACGGCAGTTCAACGATGCTAAAACGCCAGTGCGCCACGACCACCGGCTCATCCAGCCTGAACAGGCAGATGGGTCGACCGTTAATGACATTTTCCGACAGCAGAGTAGCGCATTGTTCAAAGCCGCGACGCCAGCGCTCCGCCGTAGCGTTCTGGTGACAGCGCAGGGAAATATGGTCGGCGTCATGGGGCGTAATATCGAGACCGAGCCGGTGAGCAAGCGCGTTCAGCGCCTCGGTAAAGCGCGGCAGGTCCGCGGAAATATCGTTCAGTTCATCTATCTGCTGCCAGTTCGCCATCGTAAGCCTCGGTACTCGCTAAAAAGCGCTAATCTATCGCGTTTTCCGCGACCGACCAACCGGCAATCGCCGGCAGCGTCCCGCGAACGGTTATTCGTTGAGCGCGAGGCTCAGCAACCTCCGCGCGGTGCTGACGCGTGGGTGCAAATGCAGTATACTCCTGCCCTAATTTGTCCACATTCCCGCGCCGCCCCATCAGGGTGACGGCGTGTTAACGTAAGGTGTTTCGGTGAATATTCAGGCTCTTCTCTCAGAAAAAGTCAGTCAGGCCCTGATCGCGGCAGGCGCGTCTGCCGATTGCGAACCTCAGGTCCGCCAGTCAGCAAAAGTCCAGTTCGGCGACTATCAGGCCAACGGCGTGATGGCCGTTGCCAAAAAACTGGGCATGGCGCCGCGACAACTTGCAGAGCAGGTACTGTCTCATCTCGATCTGAGCGGGATTGCCAATAAGGTAGAGATCGCCGGCCCTGGCTTTATTAATATTTTCCTCGATCCGGCCTTCCTCGCGGAAAACGTCAGCAGCGCGCTGAAATCGGAACGTCTGGGCGTGGCTCAGCCGCAGGCGCAGACGGTGGTCGTCGATTACTCCGCGCCGAACGTGGCGAAAGAGATGCACGTAGGCCATCTGCGCTCCACCATTATTGGCGACGCCGCGGTGCGTACGCTGGAGTTTCTCGGCCATAAAGTGATCCGCGCTAACCACGTGGGCGACTGGGGCACCCAGTTCGGCATGCTCATCGCGTACCTGGAAAAACAGCAGCAGGAAAACGCCGGTGAAATGGCGCTGGCCGACCTCGAAGGTTTCTATCGCGAAGCGAAAAAACACTACGATGAAGATGAAGCCTTCGCCGAGCGCGCGCGCAGCTATGTCGTTAAGCTGCAGGGCGGCGACGAGTACTTCCGCGAAATGTGGCGCAAGCTGGTCGACATCACCATGTCGCAAAACCAGTTAACCTATAACCGCCTCAACGTTACCCTGACCCGCGACGACGTGATGGGTGAAAGCCTCTATAACCCGATGCTGCCGGGTATCGTTGCCGATCTGAAAGCCAAAGGTCTGGCGGTAGAAAGCGAAGGCGCGACCGTGGTGTTCCTTGATGAGTACAAAAACAAGGAAGGCGAACCGATGGGCGTTATCATCCAGAAGAAGGATGGCGGCTATCTCTACACCACCACCGATATCGCCTGCGCAAAATACCGCTACGAAAATTTGCATGCTGACCGCGTGCTTTACTACATCGACTCTCGCCAGCACCAGCACCTGATGCAGGCGTGGACCATCGTGCGTAAAGCCGGCTACGTGCCGGATTCCGTCCCGCTGGAGCACCACATGTTCGGCATGATGCTCGGCAAAGATGGCAAACCGTTTAAAACCCGCGCCGGCGGTACCGTGAAGCTCGCCGACCTGCTGGACGAAGCGCTGGAGCGCGCACGCCGTCTGGTGGCGGAGAAAAACCCGGAGATGCCCGCCGATGAGCTGGAAAAACTGGCGAACGCGGTCGGGATCGGCGCGGTGAAATATGCCGACTTGTCTAAAAACCGCACCACCGACTACATCTTTGACTGGGACAACATGCTGGCCTTTGAGGGCAATACCGCGCCTTATATGCAGTATGCCTATACCCGCGTGCTCTCCGTGTTCCGCAAAGCGGATATCGATGAAAGCGCGCTGGCGGCGGCGCCGGTGGTCATCACCGAAGAGCGCGAAGCCCAGCTGACGGCCCGTCTGCTGCAGTTTGAAGAAACCCTGACGGTCGTCGCGCGTGAAGGCACGCCGCACGTGATGTGTTCTTACCTGTACGATCTGGCGGGTCTGTTCTCCGGCTTCTACGAGCACTGCCCGATCCTGAGCGCCGAAAGCGAAGAGACGCGCAACAGCCGCCTGAAGCTGGCGCTGCTGACGGCGAAAACGCTGAAGCTGGGTCTGGATACCCTGGGTATCGAAACCGTAGAACGGATGTAAAAACAAACCCGGCGAAAGCCGGGTTTGTTTTATAACGCCTGATGGCGCCACGCTCATCAGACCTGCCGCATCATTGTAGCCCCGGTAAGCGTAAGCGCCACCGGGGAAATTCCGCCCTTCTCAGAAATACTTCCGCAGATACTCCGTCAGGCACAGGATCGCCATCGCCTGGCCATACGGCATCGACGTCAGCGGAATGTCGCGATAAAAATCCAGATCCGAACCCATGCCGGTACCGAACGACGTTTGCAGCAGCTCCCCTTGCGCTGAGATATTCTGCACGATGCCGCGAATCGCTTTTTCCGCAACCTCCGCATACGCCTGGCTCACGTAGCGCTTGCGCACCGCTTTGAGGATCCCATAAGCAAAACCGGCGGTCGCCGACGCTTCCAGATAGGAGTCAGGATCGTCAAGCAGCGTATGCCACAGGCCGCTATCGTCCTGACAGCGGGCCAGCGCCGCAATCTGCGCATTCAGCACCTGCACCAGATAACGCCGTACCGCGCTGTTCTCGGGTAAATCCACCAGCTCCAGGAAATCCGGAATAACGATAGTCAGCCAGCTATTGCCGCGCGCCCAGCGAGCGTGGGCGAAATTATGCCGCCCCTCATAGCTCCAGCCGTGAAACCACAGGCCGGTCTCACGGTCCATCAGATTCTGCACGTGCAGCAGAAACTGATATACCGCCTCCTCTACGTATTGCGGACGATTAAGCAGCTTGCCGATTTTCGCCAGCGGCAGAACCGTCATCATCAGCGTGTCGTCCCACATCTGCTGATGATTCTCTTCCGCCAGGGTGATGTGCTGCATGCCGCCAGACTCAGTGCGCGGCATTTCGTTCATCGCCCACTCCGCCCAGCTATCGAGCCAGGGCAGATACGCGGGGTTGCCCGTCTCTTCGTAGCGGTAAGCCAGGGTGAGAAACGGCGCCATGGTGTTGACGTTTTTGGTGGTCGCGCCTTCGGCAAAGCGGTCGGCAAACCAGCCATCAATAATGTCGCGCATCGCCGTATCGCCGGTCTGCTGGTAATACTGATAAATACCGTACAGGCCGACGCCGTGAGTCCACTCCCAGCCGTTCCACCCTTTGGTGTCGATAACGCGTCCGTCGTCCAGCCGCAGTAAAAATTGCCCGCTTTCGTCCTTAATGTTGACCAGATTGTGCGTCACCTTCTGAATCAGCGCCTGCAGTTTATTGCGGGCGATAAAACGCTCCGGCTGGCGCAGTAGTGGGCTATGTTTGACAGGCCAAACTTTCATATCCTTAACCTCTGTTATATGTCGAATTCATGGCTGAACGCGGCTTCAGCGCTGGCGCGGCGGGTTTATTCCGATTCAGATAACCAATATTGTTGTTTCCCCACAGGGCGTCGTACGGCATCCCGGCCAGCATCTCCACCACCTCACGATCCCCGGCGCTGGCCAGTTCTGGCTGAGCGCGACCGGATTCACGCATTTTCAGCGTTTCCGCGCGCAGGACGCTGTGGGTTTGCAGATTGAGCTTAAAGCGCAGGGAGACGAGGAAACCGCAGGCCAGCACCAGTAAGGTGCCCACGCTGAGGATCAGCAGAATGGTATGGCTCACTTCATAGGGCTGCGTTTTCTGTCCGGAGACAAAGCCCGACATCTGCATGATGATCCCCACCAGCATCACCGCTCCGGCCTGGGAAGCTTTACGCGTCAGGGTCATGATCCCGGCAAAGATGCCTTCGCGGCGCTGGCCGGTGATCACTTCGTCCACGTCGGCAATATAGGTGTAGGTGTTCCACGGAACGTAGTTGATGCCGCCGCGGCCCAGGCCCGCCACTGCGGATATCAGCAGCAGCAGCGAATAGACATCGCTGAGGCCAGCGTAGTACAGCACCGCGTAAGAGAGCGAACTCAGGCCGAACAGCACCACCACCATGCGATACGATGGCGCCGGCCCGAAGCGAATACACAGCGGGATCATGGCGATAACCGCAATAAACTGGAAGATCGCCATGGTTCCGAGCAGGTTAGAAGCCATTGAGGCTTCCTGCATCAGGACAAACACCACATAGTAGGTAAAGACCGCATTGAAGACATCCTGGGCGATATAGCCGCCCAGATACATCCCCAGATGCTGACGGAAAATTTTAATGCGCAGGGTCGAACTTAACTCAATGAACAGGCGGTTAAGACTCTGCGACAGGCTCAGGTTCTGTTTCTCCTCTTCGGCGCGCAGCGCGGCCTCCGTCCACTCTTCACGCGGGCGTTCCCAGGTAAAGAACCAGACGAAGGTCAGCATCATGGCGCACAGCACCGAGAACACCAGGCTGGCATAAAAGAAAGAAACGGCGTTGTCCTTACCAAAGATAGTCAGCAGAACGCCCGGCAGGAAGGAAGCCAGAATAGCCGACATCTGCGCCATAGAAATACGCGCGCCGGAAAATTTGGTTTTCTGTTTAAAATCATCGGTCATTTCCGGTACCAGCGTTTCATACGGCACCAGAATCATGGTGTAAACAATATCAAAAAGAAGATAGGTCAGCAGGTAGTACCAGAACCCCATATCCCCTACCCACATGATGGAGTAGCTAAACACGCAGGGGATGCCGAGCAGGATGAAGAACTTACGCCTGCCAAAACGTTTCCCCAGCCAGGTTGAGCCAAAGTTATCCGTCAGAAAGCCCATCAGCGGACTGATTACCGCATCCAGAACCCTGGCGGTGGCAAAAATAAGCGTCGCCTCGATAGGGGAAAGACCGCAAAAGGTGGTGTAGAAGTAGAGCAGCCATGCTGCTGTGAGTGCGGTCGTTCCCGCACCAAGGAAATCGCCCGATCCATAGGCAAGGTAGTTAACCAAACCGATTTTACGTGTTTTCATCGCCGTAAATCCTGTGTCTTTTTTTAGAGAACTCCGAACCGCGTTTTGGCCCATTCAGCCAAAAGGGGTTGATACATGGCTACATTAAGAACATGGGAACGGCGTTACCTTTTCATTTTTGCCAGCCAAAAGCGTTCAATGGCAAAAACACAAAGAGTCGATGAACGCGCCTCACTGATTTATAAAACAGCGTTTCTTTTAATACAAAAGATCGGACCAAAAATTGCGAAGCGACCACCAAAATGGCGCACGGCGGAGTGAAATCTGGGCGCGTTATTTCGCTGCGGATAAACCTTGCGAAAGCTAAGGAATGGGAGTAAAGACAATAGAAAAGGGTTGTTTCGCGTATCTCAAGGAGGCTTGATGCCCTACTCACATCTGCTGGTCGCCGTGGCGCCAACCCCGGAAAGCCGGGTCCTCATTCAGAAAGCCGTCTCCATCGCCCGTCCGGTCAATGCGAAGGTCAGCCTGATTACCCTGGCAACGGACCCGGAGCTGTATAACCAGTTTGCGGCGCCAATGATGGAAAATTTACGTGAAGTGATGCAGGAGGAGACGCGCGGCTTTCTGGCCGAGCTCGCCCGCCACGCCGACTACCCGATAGAGAAAATGACTATCGCCAGCGGCGGGATTGCCCACCATGTGAAGGATTTTTGCCAGCGGCACCGCGTTGACCTGGTGATTTGCGGCAACCACAACCAGAGCCTGTTTTCTCGCGCCACCTGTTCGGCGAAAGATATCGTGTGCAGCAGCGGCGTTGACGTGCTGCTGGTGTGTCTGGAAAAAGGTTAGCGCCGAAAGCGCTAACCGCGATCGTCTCAGGCGAGCTTGGGGAAGGTCGCGACCTTGCGCGCTAAGTGGCTCTCCTCACTTCCTGGCTCAATCTCCTTTAGATCGGCAATAAACCGCTCCTGCCAGCGATGAATATCGTTATCTTTAATCACCGCCAGCATGGCCGAATGGCGGGCAATACGCTCGGCCAGCGGCATGGTTAACGCCTGGTCCAGCGCAGCCGCGACCTCGTCGCGATCGTAAGGATTGACGATTAAGGCCGTCGGCAGCTCGTTCGCCGCGCCGGCAAACTGCGACAGCACCAGCACGCCAGGATTTTGCGGGTCCTGCGCGGCCACATACTCTTTCGCCACCAGATTCATCCCATCGCGCAGCGGCGTAACCAGACCGACGTCCGAGTAGCGGAAGATTTTCATCAGCAGCTTGCGTTCAAAGTGCTGGTTCAGGTAATAAAGCGGCGTCCAGCCCAGCTGGCCATATCGGCCATTAATGCGGCCGGCCGCGGTTTCAAGCTGATGACGAATATCCTGGTAGGCCTGAACATCGCCGCGCGACGTCGGCGCAATCTGGGTATAGCGAATCTTGCCGTGATGCTGCGGATAGTTCTCCAGCAGCGCCTCGTAGGCCAGAAAACGCTCCGGCAGCCCCTTGGAATAGTCCAGCCGCTCAACGGAAAAGATATTCTGCACGCTTTTCAGTTCGCTCTTCAGCTGCGCCAGCTTCGGCGGCAGCGGCCCTTTTGCGCTCCGCGCAATCTCTTCCGGATCGATACCGATCGGATAGACTTCGGTGTGGAAAGGTTTCCCCCAGGCCACATGCTTTTTGCCGTCGCGCGTCGTCAGGCGAGTCTGCATAGATACGCAATCGAGAAACGCCAGGCGATCGCTCTCGGTCTGGAAACCCAGTAAATCGTAATCGCACAGCTGTTCAAGCAGCTCCGCGTGCGGCGGGAGCGCGTTAAAGACTTCCGGCGTCGGGAACGGAATATGTAAAAAGAAGCCGATGCGATTATTGACCCCGCGCTGGCGGAGTTCGCTGGCCAGCGGCAGCAGGTGGTAATCGTGGATCCAGACGATATCGTCAGGTTCGATCAGCGGCAGCAGTTTATCCGCCAGCGTTGCGTTGACGCGCTGATAGCCTTCCCAGGCTTCACGCTGAAAATCGACCAGATCGAGACGATAGTGGAAGGCGGGCCATAAAACGGCATTGGAAAAGCGGTTGTAATATTCGTCGTGATCCTGCTCGCTAAGGTTAAAGGAAGCCCAGGTGATATTCCCCTGCTTCACTTTTTTTAACGGCTGCTGGTCGTCACCGATTTCCCCACTCCAGCCGAACCACAGTCCTCCGGCTGCTTTTAATGCCCCCATAATCCCCACGGCAAGGCCACCGGCGCTGGCCTTTTTGTCATCCGGCGGGGCAATACGATTAGATACTACGACTAAGCGACTCATAGCCATCTCTCCTGTCGGTTAGCGCATCTGGTTGTTGCCCATGATTCGCGATGTTACTAATCCAAAGATGAACAGCGGCGACATCCGGCAGGCGCCAGTGCGCCTGGGTCTCACCGCCGCCCACTTTGACCGATACGCCACTCAGTTGATTGACGACGCTAAAACCCGCTTCATCGGTTAAGTCATCACCGACAAACACCGGCCTGCGCCCGCTGAATGGAGCTTCCTGCATAAAAGCGGCTATCGCTTCACCTTTATTCACTCCGCGCGGTTTGATCTCCACCACGCACTTACCCGGCTGTAACGCCAGAATGGGATGGCGCTGCACGACGGCCTGCGCCAGCTCCAGCACTGCGTGCTGATGCTCCGGCGCCTGTCGGTAGTGCAGAGCAAAGGCCATCCCCTTACTTTCCAGTTCGCATCCCGGCAAGTCATCCAGCGCCGCGGTCAGTTCCGCAGAGAGCGCCTTCTGGAGAGAATCCGGTAAAGAGACAATATGCGTTTTACCATTGATATCACGGCGTTCAGCCCCGTGGACACCGGCAAGCGGCAGCCGGTAAGGACGGGTAAGCTCATCCAGCTCAACCATTGAGCGCCCTGAAATCAATGCCACCGCGCCGTTGTGCTGCTGCACGAGCTGGCGCAGCGACTGCAAAACATCGGCAGGAATGACCACCTGATCGGGATGGGGTTTGATACCGGCAAGGGTACCGTCGAGGTCAAAGAAAAAAGCGCAGTTTCCGGTTAACGCAGGCGGTACATAAATCTGGTCAGCCACCCTGTTTCCTCCTTATCATGGCCAGCAACATGCTGGGTGTTAAATAATTGTAGCCATGTAAGTATAGACAGTGTGACCAGCCTCGCCATTTTTGATAGTCATTGCCAGCGCAACGAGCGCTGGCAATGGATTAGGATTAAACTGAAAAGTTGGACGAATCAAACGGCTCGTTTCGCTTTCTGTTTGTAGCGGTCGAAGATCACCGCCGCCAGTAAAATCACGCCGCGTACGACATACTGCGAGAATGGCGAGATATTGAGCAGGTTCATCGCATTCTCTACCGTTCCCAGGATCAGGATCCCGGCCACCACGTAGGAGATCTTACCGATCCCGCCTTTCAACGATACGCCCCCCAGCACGCAGGCCGAGATGACAATCAGCTCATAGCCAATCGAGGTCATCGGCTGTCCGCTGGTCATTCGTGAAGCCAGGATAATGCCTGCCGCCGCGGAAACCAGGCCGGAAAGGACGAAAATGATGATCTTGGTGCGCACTACCGGCACGCCCGCCAGACGCGCCGCTTCTTCGTTACCGCCAATCGCCAGGGTATTGCGGCCAAAGGTGGTTTTATTCAACAACAGGCCGAAGACAATCAGGCAGGCAACGGTCAGCCAGATAGGCGCTGGCAGGCCAAACCAGTTGGCGTAGCCGAGGGTAAAGAAACGCTCGTCTTCAATCCCAACCGCTTTACCGTCAGAGATGATATAGGCCAGACCGCGGACGATCTGCATGGTGGCCAGGGTGGTGATCAGGGCGTTAATCTTCAGGCGGGCAATCACAAAACCATTGACCAGGCCGCTCAGCGCGCCGAGCAGCAGACCGGCGCCGATCCCCACCCACATGCTCTCCGTCAGGTTAATCACCACCGCCGTGGTCACACCGGCACAGGCGATAACCGAGGCGACCGACAGATCGAAATCCCCCGATGCCAGGCAAAACAGCATTCCGCAGGCCACCATTCCGGACATAGAAATAGCCAGCCCCAGGCCTTTCATATTAATAAACGAGGCAAAATTAGGCACAAAAATCACGCAGCCAATAAACAGCACCGCGAAAACAACCAGCATGCCGAACTGATCCCAAATGCGGGAGAAGCTAAAAGCCGACCGGGTAGTACCTGAAGTGGTAACTGATGACATCATAGACTCCTTACTCAGGCGACAGCCTGGCTCACTTTTGGCATGGCAAGGCTCAATGCCTGCTGTTCATTCGCATGTTCATGCAGCAGCTCTCCGGCGATCTCACCCTCGCGCATCACAACAATGCGATCGGCGACGCCGAGAACTTCCGGTAAATCGCTGGAGGCAAAGACCACCGCGACGCCCGATGCCGCTAATGCGTAGATAACGTTGTAAATTTCATGTTTAGCACCCACGTCAATACCGCGCGTTGGCTCGTCAAGCAGGATGACTTTCATCTCTTCCGACAGCCAGCGGCCGAGGATCGCCTTCTGCTGATTGCCGCCGGAGAGGTTCATAATCAGCTGCTCGGCGCCGGGCGTTTTGATATTCAGCGATTTGATATGCTGGTCGGCGTTCTGCGCTTCCCAGGCGTTGTTGATAACGCAGCCGGCGAGAATATGCTTGCGGCGAGCGCTGATATTGATGTTGTCGCGCACCGAGTGGACCGGAATAATCCCCTCCGCTTTGCGGTCTTCCGGGCAGAGCATCATCCCGGCCTGAATCGCCTGAGCCGGCTTGCGAATATCAATGGCCTCCCCGTCGATATAAACCTGGCCGCCGGTTATTCTGCTGCCGCCGAATAAGCCTTTCATGAGCTCGCTGCGCCCGGCGCCAACCAGCCCAAACAGGCCGACGATTTCTCCACTGCGCACCGAAAGGCTGACGGGCTGCCGCACGCCTGGCGCCTTCACCTGTTCAAGACGCAAACGCTCTTTGCCATATTCACGCGGCTGCCAGCCGTAGATATCGCCCAGCTCGCGCCCCACCATCGCCTGTACCAGCGCGTCGTGGTTAACCTCTTGCATATTGTCGAAGGTGCGCACGTAGCGACCATCTTTGAATACCGTAATCGCGTCGCTTAACGCGAAGATCTCTTCCATGCGGTGGGAAACGTAAATAATGACCCGTCCTTCCTGGCGCAGCTCGCGGATAACCCGAAACAGGTTTTCGATTTCCCGCGCAGACAGGGAGCTGGTCGGCTCATCAAAGGCGATAATTTTTGCGTTACGCGCCAGCGCCTTGGCGATCTCCACCATCTGCCACTGGCCGATAGAGAGATACTTGAGCGGCGTTTCCGGATCGATATCCAGCCCCAGATGCTTCAGCTGCAGGCCGGCTTCATAATTCAGCAGCGACCGGTTCACAATCCCGCCTTTATGCGGCAGCTGCCCGAGGTAGATATTTTCCGCCACGGTCATTTCCGGGATCAGATGCAGCTCCTGATAGATAATGGCCACCCCGGCGTTCAGCGCCTCGGTGGTGTGGGTAAACGTCATCTGCTGGCCGCGGATTTGCAGGTTGCCGGCGGTCGGTATGTAGTTGCCGCTGAGAATTTTCAGCAGCGTGGATTTCCCGGCGCCGTTTTCTCCCATCAGGGCGTGCACCTGTCCGGCATAGCAGCCAAAGCTAATATCGGACAGCGCTTTAACGCCCGGGAATGTCATGGTGATGCCGTGGAATGAGAGATAAGGGGTAGACTGTTGCATAACGACTCCGCTTTTCTGTACAGAGCCTCTCGCGCCAAGGCAAGAGGCCCGGTCAACTGGCCTTACAGCCCTTTTTTCGCCAGCTCTTCTTTAAAGTTGTCGCGGGTAATCAGCACCACGTCGGTTACCGCGGTGAATTTCGGCGGTTCAACGTCTTTTGTCACCCAGTTGTAAAGCATTTCGCTGGTTTTATAGCCGTGAATATCCGGGCTTGGCAGTAAAGAGCCATAGAAACCGGTGGCCTGCGCTTTAGAAAGTTCGTTCACCGCATCGACGCCGTTGATACCGATCCCGATAACGTCAGGCGCTTTAAAGCCCTGGCCTTCGGTGGCGCGCACGCCGCCCAGCACGGTGTTGTCGTTCATGCCGACGATCAGCCAGTGCTTAACATCAGGATGTTGAACCAGCATGGAGTTACCGGCGTCAAACGCGCCGGGGATGTCGTTAGATTTGGTTGGCACGCGATAGATTTGTTGCTCCGGGAAACCGGCGGCTTTCAGAGCGTCCATTGAGCCGGTAGTGCGGCGGCGGGCGGTATCCAGCTCGTCGGAAGTAATGGCCATAACCGCGGTATCCTTCACGTCCCAACCGCGTTTCTGCATCTCTTTATAGAGCTCCTGCCCCTGGCGCGCGCCGATTTCGCTGGCCGCCATCATCACCAGCGGTACGCTGTCCATCGGTTTGCCTTTGGCGTTGACGAACTGGTCATCAACGGTAATCACTTTCATATCATAGCCGCGCGCTTTGGCGACAATGGCCGCCCCGAGCTTCGGATCCGGGGTGCAAATGACGAAGCCTTTGGCTCCGCTAGCCGCCAGGCTATCTATCGCGTTCAGGGTTTTCTCGCCGTCGGGCACAGCAATTTTAATGACATCGAAACCTAAATCTTTACCGGCCTTATCGGCAAATTTCCACTCGGTTTGAAACCATGGCTCTTCAGGCTGTTTCACCAGAAAACCCAGCTTAAGCGTCTCAGCCATAGCTGATTGTGACATAACCGCGGCAAGACCGATTGCCGCCAGCGCTTTAGTAAATTTGTGCATGGTAAACTCCAGCTTTAATTCGCTTTTATGTAGGGAATAATAAGTCTTAAATTTTTAATCGGACGAAAAACAAGGCATTAGAAAAATCTCAACGCTGAGTGCCGTTGTTTAAATAGTATTAACCGGAAATTATTTCTCCATACGAGAGCCCAATCACATCGCGGAATTACAGTAATTGCGTGCATATAAACAGCGAAAAATGACATAAAAAAAGCGCTAATTGTCAGACAATTAGCGCAGGCCGTAGCAATATTCTCTATATCATCAGCAGAGTTATCCCTGTAGAGATTACCAGCGACAATAAATGTGCTCCGCATGATTGCGAACGGGCGCCTCATCCCCCAATAAACGGGCGGCTACGGTAAATGAAAAGTCAAAAACGTGTCCCAGGCCTTTACCGCTAATCAAATTACCGTCCTCCACTACCGCCTGGTCCACGTACTCTCCGTCCGTGACGTGCTGCCATAACTCTCCCGAACAGACGTAGCGTCGCCCCTTGAGCAGCCCGTTGCCGCCGAGCACTCTCGCCGCCGCCGAACAGATCGGACAGATCAGCTTTCCCGCGGTATCGTGGGCCGAAATAAACGCCACGACGTCCCGGCTGGCGGCAAGATTGACGCTTCCCTGCGGGCCGCCGGGCAGAACCACCGCGTCGTACAGTATCCCGGCGCGCTCTGTTAGCGTGCTGTCCGCCACCATGGGGATATCGTGATAGCTCACCACCGCGCGCGAATCGGCGCAGGAGAGCAGTTCGACATCGAGGTGTAAGCGGCGAAGAATATCAATCACCACAATCGCTTCACCTTCCTCAAAACCCGGTGCCAGCAGCACCGCAACTTTTTTCATTTCCGACTCCTTCAGATAGCCTGTTAGCAATAATGTGTTTACAAAAGCAGCATCTTTTTAAATTAACCTCATCATTTTCTCACTCGCAGGCTATCACAAAATAGAATTATTAATCATTATTTTTAAAACTCAATTTCAACAAAATCATTAGAACTGCTATCAATTAATGAGGCGTGGAAATAAAAACATTTAAAATCAGCTAAATAAACTTATTTGCGTTCGTTAAAAATCAGACTTTATTCTTACAAAAGACCCTCTTTTCAAGATAAATACGGATGTTGTAACGAAATGTAAATATCACTCATTGAGAGTTTTCTTAATTCAAATATGGCGCTATTCTATATTTGTTGAGATAAGAAATTTAATTCAAACGGCTGTACAGAAATCCTGAATACTATTACTCAGGACTCTCTCTGTGCACCGTAATTTCTAAGGCGACCCTGATGTAGATGCGTCAAGATATGACGCCCGCCCCCTCCAAAGTGAATAAGGATATTTGTATGGCCGTACCAGGAATGGTTCAAAAGCTGAATAACCAGATGAATCTTGAGTTCAATACCTCAAATTTGTATCTGCATTTGAGCGAATGGTGTACTCAGCAACGGTTGAACGGTACCGCCACTTTTCTCCGTAACCGAGCGCAAGCCAGCATCACGCAGATGATGCGGGTCTTTGATTTTATGAAAAAATCAGGCGCCTGGCCCGTTGTGAAAGCAGAAGGAACCTACGGCACTGAATGTTCGTCCCTGGAAGATCTCTTTAGCAAAACCGTGGAAGATTATCAGCAGCGCAGCACGATACTTTCCAGCCTGGCGGAAGAGGCGAAGGCGCAAAGCGATGAATCAACCCTGCGTTTTCTGACGCTGCTTGCTGAAGAGCAGGATCAGGATGGCATGCTGCTGGAGACCATTCTTGAAGAAATCCGTCATGCTAAAAATGCCGGAACCAGCGTACAACAAACCGATAGCCACCTGCTGGATCTGGTCAGTCAACAGCGCGTATAACGCCATGCCGGCGGATGCTCGCCGGCGATAAATCATCAGAACTCGCCTGTTCGGGCCAGCGCTCTCTTTAATCACAGGTTCCCTGTCCCCCTTCTTTTTCGGCGCTTCGGCGCCGTTTTTATTCCAGAAAAGCATTAAAAACTTTTAACCAGATCTCATTCCTGCTCCGCCGGAGGAATTAGCAGGGTATTGGTGATCTGGATCACGTTTAAAACTACGGGTTGAGAATATAAAAACACTGTTTCAAAAATTTAAAACACGGAGTTTACTTTAATGGCAAGATATACGGCTTCAGCCCCACAGGGGCTGCAGGGAAGACCGATTTTGTTACGCCATCAGTTAGCCTACGGCGGCGGGAATTTACTGGGAAGCGGCGCACTGGCGATCAGCGGCGCATGGCTGCTCTATTTTTATACAACCTTCTGTGGGCTGACGCTGATCGAAGCCTCCTTTATTTTTTCCGTCGCCAGCATTATCGACGCAATTAGTAACCCGCTGATGGGCTATCTCACCGATAACTTTGGCAAAACGCGGCTGGGTAAACGCTTTGGTCGTCGCCGTTTCTTTTTGTTGATTGGCATTCCGCTGATGATGTTCTACCCGCTGCTGTGGGTAGAAGGCCTCGGCTTTTGGTACTACCTGTGCACCTACGTCGTCTTTGAAATCATTTATACCTCGATTATGGTCCCCTATGAAACATTGGCGACCGAAATGACCGACGATTTCTCACTGCGTTCAAAGCTTACCGGTTATAAAGCGATTTTCGGCAAACTGGCCAACTTTCTCGCGGCATTTATCCCCGGGCAGTTCATCCTGCTTTATGGTAAAGAATCCGCCACCCCGTTTTTTCTCACCGGGCTGACCTACGGCGTCATTCTTGTCGTGGCCATCTCCTGCCTGTGGTACTGCAGCTGGGAGCGTCCCCGCGAAGAGGAGATAAGCAAGGGAGAGAAAAAGGGACTGTTCAATACTCTGCTCATGCTGGCGAAAGATATGCGCTCAACGTTTTACCTGCGCGTATTCCGTAAACACCTGGGCATGTATCTCTGCGGCTTCGGCGCCGAGTGGCTTTTTGCCTCGATCTTCACCTACTTTGTTATATTCGTGCTGCAGCACGATCCGGCGATGGTGGCCGGGCTTAACAGTCTGAACTCCATCCTGCAGCTGGTATCAACGGCCCTGTTTATCGGCCTGTGCGTGAAGAAAGGTTTCAGTAAGCCGTATATTCTGGCACTGGGCGTGGTTATCTTTGCCGTTCTGCTCTACACCTCGCTGTGGTTCTTCCATCTGCCGGCGCATCTGGCCACCGTCCTGATGTTTGGCATTACCGTACTCTTCGGCCTGGGCACCGGTGGCGTGTACTATATTCCCTGGACCGTTTACACCTTTTTGGCGGATGTCGATGAAATCTATACCGGCCGTCGCCGCGAAGGGATCTATGCGGGAGCCATGACTTTCTCCGGTAAAATTTTGCGCTCGATTATCGTCTTTTCCATGGGGGCGATCCTCAGCTTCTACGGCTTTCAGTCGAAAGCACATACGCAGCCAGAGAGCGCGGTCACCGCGATTGCGGTGGTGTTTTGTGCGGGTGTGATTCTGCTGGCGCTGGCAGCCATTGTGTTCAGTAAGCAGATGAAACTCGATCGCAAGGCGCATCTGGTAGTGCTGCAGGAAGTCGCGCGTATTAAAGCAGGCGGTAAGATCGCCGATATCGCACCGGACGTTCGCCTTGTCGTTGAAGATTTAGTTGGCCACCGGTACGAAGAGTGCTGGGGCAACAGCAGGCTGTTTAAAGATACGCAGGAAGGCGCCGTTCAAACCGCCGTCTCCCACTAACAGGTGATAACGCCCCGCTATCACAATGATGGCGGGGCTGACGCCGCTAGTGCGCTTCTTCCTGCGGGGTGAATTTCAGTTCAATCAGCGCGATGGCCTTTTGTACCGCCCGCAGGGTCACCGGGTCAGCCGATGCCGGGTGGCTGGCAAAATCGATGGCTTTCAGCTGGGTGGTCATTTTTTCGCGCACCTCGACGGGGGCGATGACGTCGATGACGTCAAGGATCTGTTTGATAACTAACTGGCAGGCAACCACGTCAGAGACCAGCTCGTCGTGCTCGGTAAGATGTTGAGACATTTTTCACTCCTTTTTTCAGGAGCGTAATAGTACCCTAAATCCCGGGATATAAAAAAACCTGCCGCAGCAGGTTTTTTTATCAGAACATAGCGCCAGGCGGTACGTCTTTGAAGGTTTTGCAGTAGTTTTCGAACATGCTCTTCAGGATTTTGCGCAGTTTCATGGTTGACTCCATTTTTGTTATGCAGGTGTTAATGCCCTTATGGTTATAATATGACTTACATCACAAAAATCAATATAAACGTGCGCTAAATCACCTATTTTTTACCAAAATAATTTAATTTTTAAACAAAATGGGCAGAACCGGATAGTGAATAGCCGAACGCTCCGGACCAATCTGCGCTCTCTTTGCTATGGCAGCGACACAATAATGAGTACACACACCTCCTCCAGGGACGACCGTTCTTTTTCAGCACCTGCGCTACTGGTGGCTGGCGCCTTTTTTATGGAGTTTCTCGACGGCACGGTGATAGCCACCGCCCTGCCCGACATGGCGAAAGATTTTGGCGTGACGGCGGTCGACCTCAATATCGGGATTAGCGCTTATCTTATTACCCTTGCGGTTCTGATACCGGCCAGCGGCTGGATCGCCGATCGTTTTGGCGCGCGGAAAATCTTTACTCTCGCGCTGGCGATTTTTACCCTGGCGTCGGTATTTTGCGGGCTGTCGACCAACGTCGATGTGTTCGTCGCGATGCGTATTCTTCAGGGGATAGGCGGCGCGCTGATGGTGCCCGTTGGCCGGCTGGCGGTACTACGTACCACGCCGAAGCACCAGTTGATTAAGGCGATTGCCACCCTGACCTGGCCGGCGCTGGTCGCGCCCATTATTGGCCCACCGCTGGGCGGATTTATCACCCGCTACGCCAGCTGGCACTGGATCTTCTTTATTAACGTGCCGCTCGGGCTTATCGCTATCGCCCTGTCGCTGCGTATCATTCCGAATATTCGCGAAGATGAGCAGCGCCCCTTCGACCTTTCCGGCTTTGTTGCCACCTCGGTGGCGATGGTTAGCCTGGTCGCCGCCATGGAGCTGCTCGGCGATCGCCAGCCTCTGGGCTGGCAGACGCTGGCGCTGCTGGCGTTGGGCCTGGGCTGCATGCTCTTCGCGCTGCGGCACTTCCGCCGCACCAGGTGGCCGATGGTGCGCCTTGATGCGCTCAAGATCCCCACCTTCCGGGTCACCATGTACGGCGGTTCCCTGTTCCGCGCCTCCATTAGCGCCGTGCCGTTTCTGCTGCCGCTGCTTTTCCAGGTCGGATTTGGTATGGACCCCTTCCACTCGGGGCTGCTGGTGCTGGCCGTGTTCGTCGGCAACTTAACCATCAAGCCCCTCACAACGCCGCTGATCCGCTGGCTGGGCTTTCGCCGCCTGCTGCTGATTAACGGCGCATTAAACGTTTTGTCGCTGCTGGCCTGCGCTTTTTTAACGCCGCAAACGCCGGTTTGGCTGATCTTTGTGATTCTCTATCTTGGCGGGGTCTTCCGCTCTATCCAGTTTACCGGCATCAGCACGCTCGCGTTTGCCGATGTGCCTTCCGCGCAAATGAGCTACGCCAATACCCTGTTCAGCACCGCGTCACAGCTGGCCGTGGGGCTGGGCATCACGCTCGGCGCGATAGGTATTCGTCTTGGGGAAACGTTCAGCGAATGGTTTACGCTTTCTCACCTGCCGGGCATCAGCTTCCGCCTGTCGTTTATTTTTATCGCGGTGATTTGCCTGGTCGGCATGATTGATAGCCTGCATCTGGCCAAAGAGGCGGGTAGCAGCGTATCGAACAAAAAGAAGTAGCCAAAGAAAAGGCCAGCAGCGCTGGCCTTTAGCATCTCATCATGACGGGATATTAACCGACGATCTGGCGCACAAACGCTTCGATCTCTTTATCCTGGCAGTTCTCAAAGAAGCACTGCTGGAAACGAGGGCCAGAAACGGCGGTTTTCACCAGCTCCGGATCGATCGCGCGCAGCGTATCCAGATAGTTTTCCTTAACCACCGCCGCTTTAACCGCGTTCAGGATCCCGGCGTTACGCACCTGAGGCTCTTTACGCTCCGGCGGATAACCTTCGCCGTTGCGGCCGGTAAAAGCTTTTTCAAAGATAAAGCGTACGTTCAGCTCTGCGCCCCAGCCAAAACCCTTTGCAAACGGCAGAGAAAGCGCGTTACCGTTGTTGATCTGCGCAAACAGGAAGGCATCAGCAGGGTCGATACAGTAGCCGCATACCACGCCAGGGTGAATATTCAGCGACATCAGCGCGCCCTGCCCGGTACCGCAGCCGGTCACCACAAAGTCCACCGCTTTCGAATTCAGCAGGATACTGGCCATGATCCCCAGATGAATATAGGTCAGATGATGATCGTTTTCATCGCTCATACCGACGTTGTAAACCGGGAAGCCTTTTTCTTCAGCAACGGCGTTTAACTCATTGAGGATGATGGCGTTTTTGTTCGCCTGGCTGTTTTCCATCATCAGTGCGATTTTCATGCTTTACTCTCCTGAATGCTCTGCGGGCACTCCCGCGATAGTTCGTTAGCGTTGCTATGAACAATACTACCTTACGAACATACTTTCAAATTTTATGAAAAGTTGTTTTATAAATTGCATCTCGCCTCACACTTTTGACTTCCGCCCCCGGATGGTACGGCATCCCCCCACCCTTACCCGCGTCAGGCTAATCCAGCCGCGGCCGCCGGGCGGGTCTATTTTCACCGCTAAATTAGGCGCAACGATTTTTCGCATGGAATATTAAATTAAAACCATTCTCATTATTTTTAAATCGCCAATGCGTGTTATTCCCATTTGCATTATTAATAAATGATTTTATTAATTTACTTTTTGCAAATAAATTAATAACAAATTATAGTGAGCGCACAATAATCCTTAATTCTATTTCCCCGGAGCAGCCTGATGCTAAAAACTGAAATGATCGACAAGCTGAATGCGCAGATGAATCTCGAACTTTATTCCTCTCTGCTTTATCAGCAAATGAGCGCCTGGTGCAGCTACCACAGTTTTGAAGGCGCCGCCGCGTTTCTGCGTCGCCACGCGCAGGAAGAAATGACCCATATGCAGCGCCTGTTCGACTATCTGACCGATACCGGCAGCCTGCCCTGCATCACGGCTATCGCCTCACCTTTCGCCGAATATGCGTCCCTGGATGAGCTATTTCGCGTCACCTACGAACATGAACAGCTGATTACGCAGAAAATTAACGAACTGGCCCATGCGGCAATGACCAGCCAGGATTATCCAACATTTAATTTCCTGCAGTGGTACGTTGCTGAGCAGCACGAAGAAGAGAAACTGTTTAAATCCGTTATTGATAAATTGACCCTTGCCGGTAAAAGCGGTGAAGGCCTGTACTTTATTGATAAAGAGCTGGCAACGCTCGACACACAAAATTAATAATTACGGCAGCGACGCCCGGCGTTCGCTGCCGTATGAGTATTAATGGCGGCAAATTTTACTTTCGTGCGTATTAAATCCTTCCTCAGCGGCAATAAATTTGCCTTTTTTCTGCAAAAACGCCACCAGCTCCGCCGCGCTCAGATTTTCCGCCGAGCAGGTATGGAATCGAACCTCTTTCCCAAAACGGTCGATAATCGCCGCTTCCAGCGTAGCAACAGTGTAAGACTCGCCTGATGAAATCATCATTTGCAGCACTTCGTGACCATGAATCGATGGCATAACCCCTCCCGTAAAGGCCGAAGAATAAACCAGCCAGGGCGGCGGATTCTTGCGCCAGCGCAGCTTTCGCGCAAACCCCTGGCATCGTAAAGTTATCATTACACTCCCTGTAACCCTCATTTGACGAACTCACTGATTTCACATACTCTGCGCGGCATAATTAATTGTGTATTCCGTGATGGATAGAGAAAAGCGTGAAGAACCGCACTCTGGGTAGTATTTTAATCGTTGCTGGCACCACAATCGGCGCAGGGATGTTAGCGATGCCGCTGGCCTCGGCGGGCGTGGGTTTCGGCGTAACGTTTGGTTTGCTGATAACGCTGTGGGCGCTGATGTGTTATACCGCCTTATTGCTGCTGGAAGTGTATCAGCACGTGCCGGCTGATATGGGACTGGGGTCGCTGGCCGCGCGCTATCTCGGCCGCTACGGGCAGTGGGCTACCGGGTTTTGCATGCTGTTTCTGCTGTACGCTCTCACCGCCGCCTATATTAGCGGCGCCGGCGAGCTGCTGGCCTCCAGCCTCAACCAGTGGCTGGACTGGCGACTGCCTCCTGCGGCAGGCGTCCTGATTTTTACCGGGATCGGCGGGACGGTAGTGTGTATCGGAACCTCGCTGGTCGATCTTTTTAACCGCTTTCTGTTCAGCGCAAAAATTATCTTTCTCGCCATTATGCTGGCTCTGCTGCTGCCGCATATTCACCAGGTAAATTTACTGACGCTGCCGCTACAGCAGGGACTGGCTCTGTCAGCGATTCCGGTGATTTTTACTTCGTTTGGTTTTCACGGCAGCATACCCAGTATTGTGAGCTATCTGGGCGGGGATATTCGCAAGCTGCGTCGGGTATTTGTCATCGGGAGCTTTATTCCCCTGGTCGCCTATATTTTCTGGCAGCTGGCGACGCTCGGCAGCATTGACTCTCCCGTCTTTACCGCGCTGCTGGCAAAAAATGCCGGGCTTAACGGGCTGCTGGAAGCTATCCGCGAAGTGGTCGCCTCACCGCACGTTGAGCTGGCGGTGCATCTGTTTGCCGATCTGGCGCTGGCGACGTCATTTCTCGGCGTGGCGCTTGGGTTATTCGACTATCTGGCCGATCTGTTTCAACGCCAGAACAGCGCCGGTGGACGGATACAGAGCGGCCTGATTACCTTTTTGCCCCCGCTGGCGTTCGCGCTATTTTATCCGCGTGGCTTCGTGATGGCGTTAGGCTATGCGGGCGTCGCGCTGGCCGTGCTGGCGCTCATGCTGCCTGCGCTGCTGGTCATGAAGAGCCGCAAACAGCATCCTGATGCAGCATGGCGGGTCGCGGGAGGCTCAGCGGCGCTGTGGCTCGTCCTGCTCTGCGGGATCGGCATCGTCGCGATCCAGTTTGCGATTGTCGCAGGCTTGCTGCCCGCGGTAGGGTAAAAAGAAGGGGCCATATTGGCCCCTTCTTTTATTTGGCTAAACAGCACTGCTTATATTTCTTACCGCTGCCGCACGGGCAAGGATCGTTGCGCCCCACCTTCGCCTCATTCCGGATGGGCTGCTGAACTTCCGCCGGCTGCGCGTGCTCAGTCCAGTAGTTATAAAGCGCCAGGGCGGCAGGACGAATTCGCTCAACGCTGGCGACAAACTCTTCCGCGGATAATTCATCAAGCGCCTCAAATCGCTCCTCGGTACCGTGCAGGGCAATCACGTCCAGCTCCGCCTGCAGCTCAGCCGGCAACGCGGACCAGTCGCTCAGCCCCACCCCGCGCATATAGCCGAAGCACCACTCTTCAACAATCGTGAGTTCCTGCCCTTCCTCTTCACGGCTGCCGAACATCGGTTCGAACTGTTCGGGATAATCGCTCAAGCGCTCGGCGATATCGCTCATTTGCTGCAGCGTCAGGTTCACAAAACGATCCCGCTCGCGATCGTTGGCCCAGCGCGGCACGTTATCCGCTCCGCCCCAGATAGCAAGCAGCCACTGCGCGGGTTCAATCTCCGTCGGCCCGGAGAGAATGGCCGTCAGCAGCCCATCAAGCTCGGCAACGTCCATGATGGTGCCTTCTACCGCGTATTTCGACAGGATATCGTCCAGCCATTCAACTTCGCTTTCGTTCAGGGGTCCAGTTTTCATAAACAGGCTCATCGTCGTAAAAAATGGCGCTTACAGTAGCGGAAATAGCGAGAGAAAACCACCCGGCTACTCAAGGTTCAGGCTGCGCAGCGTCTCAGCAATCTCACGAAAGGCATCCGGCGAAAGCGGTAGCAGGGGACGCGGCAAACAATCCTCACCGCACAGACCGAGGATCGTCGCCGCTGCGGCAGTGACCCGCAGGCTTCCACCATACTTCCTGTAGAGCGTCCACAGCGGCTCCAGCCTGGCGCTTATTGCCTCCGCCCGCTGAGCCTCCCCCCGCGTCGCGGCCGCCGTCAGCTCTTTGGCGACGTGCGGGAACAGGCCGCCGCACACCGAATACCAGACTTCGCAGCCGGCGTTCAGGCCATCGGCCGCGCAGGCGTCTCCGCTAATCCCGATCGTCACCTCAGCCGGTAGCTGCCGCCGCAGGCTCTGAACGCGCCGTGCGACGTCATTTTTAGCGGGGCCCGGTATTTTAATTGAGGCGATACCCGGCAGCGCAGCGATCGCGCCTTTAAGCGTATCCGAGGTCGTCACATGCGTGGTCACGGGGTTATCGTAAACGCAGACGGGCACGGAGACTTCGCGGGTGACGGTCTGGTAAAAAGCCAAAATCTCCTCTTCCGTCAGGGGCTGATAGGCGATTGCCGGCAGGAGCAGCGCATTGGCGCCAGCCCGCTGCGCATCCTCTGCCAGACGAAGGACCCGATCGGTCCCCAACGCGCCGATCCCTGCCATAAGCGGCACCGCTCCGGCATGCGATTTGGCCTGTCGGATAACCTGCATTCTCTGCTCGCGGCTGAGCCAGGCATAGCTTCCCGTGGAACCGAGCACGCCGAGAGCATCGACGGCAGAGTCGGCGAGGCGAGTGACAATCCGGGCAAAAGCGGTTTCATCAACGCCATGCTGATGTAACGGAGTCAGAGGAAAAGCGCAGAGGCCAGTAAACATTTCATCCCCACTTATTGAGATAATGATAGATTGCCGACACAGAGTAACAACAGAAGCGGGTTTTGTCCTATGACAAAAATGAATGAGGTGGGGCTGAGGTTCAAAAGCGAGGTTATGGCAATACAAAAACAAAAAAACCACCCGTAGGTGGTTTCACGACACTGCTTATTGCTTTGATTATTCTGCTTTATCCCAATGGTACCCGGAGCGGGACTTGAACCCGCACAGCGCGAACGCCGAGGGATTTTAAATCCCTTGTGTCTACCGATTCCACCATCCGGGCTCGGGAAGAAAGTGGAGGCGCGTTCCGGAGTCGAACCGGACTAGACGGATTTGCAATCCGCTACATAACCGCTTTGCTAACGCGCCTTAATGCTTGAACACCCGCTGATGCCGATGTTGTAAACTGGAGCGGGAAACGAGACTCGAACTCGCGACCCCGACCTTGGCAAGGTCGTGCTCTACCAACTGAGCTATTCCCGCATCATCAAGCTAATTTGCTAATTACTTGATTTTGTTATCGTCTGTCAGACAGTGCTGCCGTTCGATGCGTTGCATTCTACTTACCTGGCGCAATGAGTCAACGATATTTTTTAAAACCTTGTGTTGTTTGCTGAAAATTGCGCCGAAACGATCACTGATCAAGCAAATCGCCGCGCGCCGCGTTCAAATACTGCAGCATGGACCACAGCGTCAGCACCGCCGCCACGAGGAACAGACCAATCCCCGCCCATTCAACCCAGATATTTGGGCGCCACAGCATCCACACCAGCGCGGCCATTTGCGCCGTGGTTTTGACTTTGCCTATCCATGACACCGCCACGCTGCTGCGCTTGCCCAGTTCGGCCATCCACTCGCGCAGCGCGGAGATAATAATTTCACGCGCGATCATGGTGGCGGCCGGTAACGTCACCCACCAGGTATGGTAATGCTCGGCAACCAGTACCATCGCAATAGCCACCATGACTTTATCCGCGACCGGATCGAGGAAAGCGCCGAAACGCGTGCTCTGATTCCAGCGACGCGCCAGATAACCATCAAACCAGTCGGTCACCGCTGCGACGAAGAAAATTAGCGCACAGGCAAAAGGGGCCCAGGTAAACGGCAGATAAAACGCCAGTACAAAGAACGGGATAAGAATGACGCGAAACAGAGTAAGCAACGTAGGGATATTAAATTGCATAGTAACGGGTAACTATCTGTTGTAAGTAAAAATTAGCCCTATGTTGCTACAGAGCCCCTAATGTTTCAACGAGTAGAAGATCTTTTCTGCCAGACCGTGAGATATACCCGGTACTTGCGCAATTTCTTCGACGCTGGCTTTCTGCAACCCCTGCAGACCGCCCATATATTTCAGCAGCATCTGTCGGCGTTTGGGTCCGACCCCCTCAATGGTTTCCAGCGTGCTGGTGCTTTTTACTTTTGCCCGTTTCTTACGGTGGCCGGTAATGGCGTGATCGTGCGACTCGTCG
>OGYT01000068.1_pt1 | contig 73980 bp, 38 predicted proteins | sample 1576631 | NCBI WGS metagenome assembly OGYT01 (sample SAMEA3541588, study PRJEB24748) | human gut metagenome | biome: human gut; feature: human-associated habitat; material: faeces | place: China | collected 2012
AGCTGCCGAAAGTAGGTATCGTTTACAGTTATTCCAATGTATTTTCCCTCTACCCTATTAGTAAAAATTTTTATAAAAGAGGTAAAAATTTTTACATATATAATCAAATTCGGAAAGAAGAGATGATAAAAGGTCAGATTCTAACAAGTGGTAGTCAGAATAATGGATGTTCTTTAAAAAGGGTCAATTTTATAATCAAATTTGTATAAAAAATTTAAGGAGAGGTGACCTAAATATGAAGAATATGAAGAAATGGATTGTGTTAGCATGTGTGCTTGCTCTGGTGATAGTATCAATACCGATGTATTCTGTGAAGGCAGCGGTTACTGGACAGTATACAAACCCATTGATGAATGGGGCTGATCCAACTATCGTCCGTGGGGATGATGGTTATTTTTATTCGGGATTCGCTACAGATAATGATATTTATATTAAAAGAAGTGAGACGCTTCTAGGACTTTCTACAGCAGATAGTCATCTTGTTTGGGATAATCCAAGATCGGGGAATCCGGATGGGAATAAGAATTATTATGTGTGGGGACCATACATTTATCGAATTGATGGGGCATGGTATATTTATTTTTCGTCTAGTACGGAAAATGATTTTGGGTATGGACATCCATCTTGTTATGTGTTAGAGAATACAGCAGTAGATCCTTTTAAAGGGGAATGGAAATTAAAAGGAGAAAATACAAACAAGGATGATTTTGAGGGTAATGAAAGCCAAAAGGCAGGACTTATGAATACAGAAAGTTACGGCCTTGCTTGCGGTGTTGTAACGATTGCAGGAGAACAATACTTTACTTATACAAAATATGAATATTATAAAAACGAGCCGGGAAATACTAAATTTAATGAGTGTCCGACTATTGTAAAAATGGAGAATCCTTGGACGCTGACAGGAGAGGAGTGCACAGTAGCTAGACCTACTTATGATTGGGAACTTCATGGAGATAATGTCAATGAGGGTGCGGCAGTGGTAGAACATGATGGAAAGACGTATTTTGCATATTCTGCTAGTTCATTTATGAATGATAATTATTGTGTCGGTTTATCAGTATGTGACTTAAAGGCTTGTGATGAAAATACAGAGTTATCTGACTATGTAATGAATGAACAGAACTGGAAAAAATCGACCACACCAATTTTATCCAAATCTGATGAGAATAGTGCATTTGGACCAGGTTCACCACTTTTTGTAAAATCACCGGATGGAACGGAAGACTGGTTGATTTATCATGCAGGACCAATTGGAGGGCAGACTGCTACTGATCGTCGTGTGAGGGCGCAGAAGATTAATTGGACTGATGATGGACAGATTAATTTAGCAATTCCGTCCAATCCGAATACTGTACTTGATCTTCCATCGGGAGAAGTGAAGACTGACGTATATGAGGCAGAAAATGCAGATTATGAAAATGTGACAAAGAAGCTTTTTAATAATACGGCAAAGGCATCTGGTTCTGGATACATGAAATATGACCAGAATAAAGGATATGTAGAATTTGAAGTTAATATGAGTGAAGAAGGAAATTATGCGCTTGCTTTCCGATATAATAATGTAGGTGAAAGCGTGGAAGGTAAAGTTAGTGTAAATGGAGAAGAGACAGGAACTTTAATGTTTGATAAAAATGGAGATTTTGATGTGAACTTAGACAGCTGCAAGCTATACAATGTCCCATTGAAAAAAGGAGAAAACACGGTACGCCTTACGACAGATAAGAAATCTGAGCTGGCATTGGATGCAATGGTTATCACAAAAACGACCTTGTATGATGCAAAAAAAGCAGAGCTTACAAATGGAGCAAAGGTGGAAGGTGATTATGTCGGAGGCATGTATGGTGAAGACGCAACGATAACATTTACTGTGGATGTTCCGAGTGATGGGTATTATGCTGTTGATTTGTGCTATGCAGATGATCATGGAGCGGAGCTGAAAAAGTATGCAACTATTTATGTCAATGGGGAAAAGGTGTCTGCTTCTGCATTATTCCCAACAGGAGGCTGGGATGTGCGAGGGAATCGTATTGACAATCTCTATTTGAAAAAGGGAGAAAATACAATTGCATATGTAAACCACAAAGTGGATGGAGAAAATACAGCAGATGTCAATTACTACTCAATTGCAGTTAGCGAGGCTGTAACGAATACATATCGTTCAGAAAATAATTCGACATTTACGGTGAATGCAGAGTCTGAGGCTATTTACGATGTGACATTTACTTACAATAACGAGAAAGCAGGCAATGCTAATGTAATTGTAAATGGGGAAGAGTGTAAACAAGTGGGAATTACTTCCGGAGACAATCGGAACACAACGATAGCGTTAAAATTAAAAGCAGGGATGAATACATTAAATTTTGAAGGTGCAGAAGCAACATCAGTTTATATTTCAAGAAGAATTCCCTGGATGTATCAAGCGGAGGATGCGGAATTAAATGGTGCAAAACGGGCAAATAATCATCTTTATTATGATGGAACAGGATTTGTGAGTGGTTTTGAATCTGTTGGTAATTCTGTGAAGTTTGTTACAAATGTAGCTTACAGTGGAACGCATACAGTGAATTTGAGATATTCAAGTGTGACGGATACAGATGGATCCATTAGTCTGTATATAAATGGGCAGAAAGTGAAACAGGTTATGCTTCAACCAACAGAAAATTGGGATGAGTGGAAGGAAATTAAGGAAGAAGTATATCTGGGAGCCGGGAAAAATGTAGTAGAATTTCGTGTGGATGAAGGTGATAGTGGCAATTTGAATATAGATGAGATTATTATAGATAAGTATGCGACAGGAGCAACTACAGCAGATACAGAAAAATTAATTTCTGGAGAAGTTTATGTACTGAAAGATAAGAATTCTTCTCTCTCAGCAGATATTCATTCGTATTCTCCGGATGCAGGTCGTGAAATTCATTTATGGTATTATCTTGGAAATAATAATCAGAAATGGAAATTAGTAGATATTGGAAATGGTTACTGGGCATTTCAGGGAACTTATGGAAGTAAACGTTTCGCTGTAAAATCTGATGAAATCGATGGAGAGAGCTGTTACACAGCAGTAACTGCTGAAGTGGATAATGAGGATTATGCACAACAGTGGAAATTGGAACGTGTCGGAAACTACTACAAGCTCATCAACCGCAAGGTTTCTGAAGAAACGGGTAAGGATATGGTGCTTTCTGTATATAAAGAATCAAAAACAGCAGGAGCAAAATTATACTTGGCACCATATGATGAGAAAGATAGTCAATTGTTTAGTATCGATGGCGGAACAAGGCTGGATAATACAGAGGTACAGGAAATTGAAAATGAGCAGTCAGCGGAAGAATATGCTCCTTATGGAAGCCAGTATGAATTGGCGGATCCTGTAATTCCAGAAGGATACGACCCATCGGTGCCTGTCAAAGATGGAAATGCTCTTCGTTATGAAGCTGAGAATGCAATTTTAGAAAATGGAGCTTCAAAATCAACAAATCATACAGGTTACTCAGGTGATGCGTTTGTTGAAGGTATGTGGAACGGAGATGCATCTGTTACTTTTAAAATTAACGTTGAAGTGGCAGGAAATTATACGTTGGCATTAGGTTATTCTAATGGATATTCAGAGACGGAAAGTAAACGTGCAGCAGCTACTTACCTAAATGGAACTCCGGTAGCTCCGACATCGCTTCCATCCACAGGATTCGATAATTGGGATTCTTGGGGAGAGAGTGAGTTTACTCTTGATCTTCAGGAAGGTGTGAATACGATTGTATTTCGCAATCGTAAAGAAGATGCAGATGGCTTACAAGGTGATGTGAATTATGATTATCTTGATGTAACGAAGTACCCGAATACTGTGGCGGCTGAGGAAACAAAATATACGCCGCTTACGGATGTGGCAGGAAAACGTTATGAAGCAGAAGATGCGGAATTATCAGGTTCAGGTGTTGAAACAGAGCACAAAGGTTTTTCAGGAGAAGGATACGTCGGTAAGATGTATAACGGCAGTGCTCAAATTGGATTCCAAGTAGCAGTTGAGGAGACGGGTGAGTATACATTACAATTACACTATGCAAATGGGCATGGAGAGGATGTAGAAGATAAATATGCGGCGGTATTTATCAATGGAAAATATGTAGAAGCTCTTGAATTACCGAAAACTGGCAGTTGGGATGAATGGAAAACAACAGAACCTTTAAAGGTGAATTTAAATGCAGGTGTGAGTACGATTGCAGTTGTAAATAGTTCCTATCATGCAGGGCATGCTGCAGACGTTAACTATGATTATTTAGATTTGATTACGGAACAGGGAGCAGAGGTAAAAGAATATAGTGTAACTGTTGGAAGTGGAATAGCCACACCGAGCAAAGCAACGGAGGGAACAAAAGTTACGATAAAAGCAAATCAAGCTGAAGAAGGAATGGTGTTTGATAAATGGATTGTTGAGAGTGGTGAAGTAGTCCTTGAAGATTCAGAAAGTACAGAGACAACATTTGTAATGGGAACAAGTGATGTGATTGTGAATGCAACATACAAAGCAATTCCTGTTTATGAAATAATAGAGGGAGAAGATTTATCGATAGTTGCAGGTGAAGCAGCTGTGTTCGTTTCTAATGCAGAATTTAGTAAATTCAAAGAAGTAAGAGTAGATAGTGAAATAGTTGAGAATGATCACTATGATGTTGAGGGGTGCGATGTTGGAGAGCAAACAGGTTTAACAAGGGTTACATTAAAAGAAAGCTATATAGAAACGTTAGGTTTAGGAAGTCATACGATTGAGATTGTCTCTGAGGATGGCAATGCATCAACGAATTTTACAGTATCAAAATTAGAAGAAACGGTTATCACACTTACCCCGAAAGAAGCAGAGGTAAAACAAGGAGATACGCTACAATTTACAGCTGAGGTAGCGGGGCTGAATGACAAAAATGTAATTTGGAGTGTAGAAGAACCGAAATCTCAAAATACGAACATTTCAGAATCAGGCTTACTGAGTGTTGGCGAAGATGAAACAGCAGCAGAACTTTTGGTGAAGGCGATTGCAAAAGAGGATAATACATTATTTGCGACAGCTAGAGTTATGATTAAAGAAATAATAAAACCAGAAGAACCTTCCGAGGAAGCGACTATAACAATTGCTCCAAAAGAGGCAGAAGTAGAGAGTGGTGGTAAGCTACAATTTACAGCTGAGGTAGCGGGGCTGAATGACAAAAATGTAATTTGGAGTGTAGAGGGAGCAAAATCTGAAAATACGAACATTTCAGAGTCAGGCTTACTGAGTGTTGGCGAAGATGAAGCAGCACCAGAACTTTTGGTAAAGGTAATTGCCAATGGAGATAGTACATTGTCTGCCACGGCAAAAGTTACAATTAAACATAAAGAAATGCTGAAACCAGAAGAACCTTCTGAGCCAAGTGATCAAACAGATAGTGCAGTCAAGACTGGAGATGTTAATAATAGTACATTCGTATGTATGTTGATGTTCTTATCATTTTCAGGAATTTGGGGCATGGTGAAATATAAAAAAAGAAAAAGAAATTAGAAACTTCTTAAAAAAATTGCTGAGGCTGTGAGGCTTCAGCGATTTTTTGTATCAAGTGTGGATATTACCTCATAGATAAGTAAAATTATCAAATTTTCACAAAAAGAAGTAAAAATAATTATATATAGACGATAGAACGAGAGTATGTGTAATGAAAAGGTCAAATTTTAACAAGTGGGGGTAAGAATAATAGATGTTCTTTAGAAAGGTAGGATTTTATAATGAAAATATCTTAAGAGAACAACCAAGGAGGGAGAAAAGATGAAATTTAAAAAGATAATGGCACTATTACTTGCAGGATGCATGACAGTATCACTTGCAGCATGTGGAAACGACGAAGAGAAAAAGAATGCACAAGGGAATGGAGAGGGACCGGTAGAAGTCGATTATGCTACATTTATGGTGGGGACTCATCAGTCTGCGGAGGCAGAGAAAAAAGTAATTGATGAGTTTAATAAGAAGTACGAAGGAAAAATAAAAGTAAATATTGAGGAACTGCCAAGTGATTCAGCGTATGTTGACAAAATGAAGACTCTAGCAGCATCCAATGCACTTCCGGATGTGGTGATTGGAAAGGAAGGAATTCGCGAATTAGCCGTGAAGAATGGGCAAGCCGTAGACTTGATGCCATTACTTGAGGAAGATGCGCAGTGGAAGGCGGAAGTCGGTGAAGGTGCAATTGAGTACAATAAAGATGGGAATGCCCTCTATTCTATTGCAAATCAGAAACAAATTATTGGATACTTTTACAATAAGGCAATGTTTGAAGATGCAGGAATCAAGCCGGCGGAAACCTGGGACGAATTTATGTCAAACAATGAAAAACTAAAAGAGGTAGGCCATACACCACTTGCGTTGATGACGGGAGAAAACTGTTGGACAACCAACCTTTGGCTGGCTGCTATGATTGGAACAAATGGAGAATCTGGAAATGAATTTATGAATACATTTCATCCAGAATCTTATGAGAATGATTCGGTTGTAAAAGCGCTTGGAATGATTCAGGAATGTCTTGCAGAATATACAACAAGCGATGCAGTTGGCGCGCTTGCGGCAAATGCGATGAACAATTTTGAGCAAGGAAAAACAGCGATGATTGCAAATGGACCTTGGATGACACCGGATTTTGAAGACCCGGAAAAAACACTTCCAGAATTGAAAGATAAAATAGGAATTGCAGCTTATCCAGAAAATGGTTTGATTGAACAATATGAGGTTGGCTATGTGCTTTGTACAAATGAAGATGATAAGGAAGTTCAGGAAGCGGCTTTGGAATTCTTGAAATTCAAGACTGGCAAAGAGGCACAGACAATTTTCCTTGAAGATGCGGGAGCACTTCCGCTTACGGATCAAGTACAAATGTCAGACAAATTTGTGGAAGAAAATCCGTTAGTTGCAGAACTTGTAGAGATGAGCAATTCTAACAAGTGGGATTTTAATAATATTGATAATACAGCAGTGGCAAGTACGATCGAAGCTTTTGCAGCATACTATCCAGATCTTGCGGCAGGTAGTTTGAAACCTGAAGAAATGGCAAAGAAACTGACAGAAGCAGCGGCTAAGACAAAATAAATAAACAGTGTAATGTGATATGAATTTAAGCTTTGTCGTTCGAAACAAAATGATAAAGCTTAAATTTTTTACACAAATGATTTGATGAAAGGAATGAATTGGAAGATGACAAAAAAGAAAAAATGGGTTGTAATCTTTCTGGCACCAGGTTTTTTGCTATTTGTATTTATTTTTCTTATATCGATTGTGCAGCTTGGAATAACATCATTTACGGATTGGACAATTGGAACATCTCCGACTTTTGTTGGCTTAAAAAATTACATTTACCTATTTACAGAAGATGAGGATTTTAGGAAAGTTATAGTCAATACACTTATATGGATTGTATTGCAATCAACAATACATGTCTGTATTGGTACGACACTTGCACTTATACTGCGAAGAAAAAAATGGTATACAAATTTTATGAGGGGTGTATTTATGATTCCGAATATCATCTCTAGTGCAGCGCTTGGAATGTTGTTTTTGTGCATTATGAATCCGCAATTTGGAATGGTAAATAATATTGTTCGTGCAGTGACAGGAACTGATTTTTCGCAAAACTGGTTTCTTGGAGCAGATACAGCATTTCTAACGGTGACATTGACATGGTTGCCGTATGCAGGTCTAGTGACAATTCTTGTCATGGCTGAGATGGCATCTATATCAGAAGATATATATGAAGCAGCAAAGGTGGATGGAGCTACAGATGTACAAATTGATATAAAAATTGTATTACCTTTGATGAGGAATATTATTGGAACATCCACAATTCTTGCAGCGACAAGTATGTTGCAGAAGTTAGATATTATTATGATGACAACAAATGGTGGTCCGGCTGGAAAGACAATGAATATGCCAATGTATTTGTATCAGACTGCCCTCACGGATAATAATTATGGGTTGGCAAATGCACAGGGAGTGATTTTGATCGTGATGGGACTTGTTGTTGTTGGCGTTATTCGCAAAATTTATAGAATGGATAAAGAGTAGGAGGGCGAGAAAATGAAAGTAATACGGAAAATATTAGCGGCAGTCTTTTTGATCTTTATCGTGGTTATTTCGGTTGTTCCATTTTTGTGGGTACTTTCTTCATCGTTTAAAGGAAATGCAGAGATTATGTCTTCGGTTGTAGGATATCCAAATGGACTACAGTTTGATAATTATGTGAAAGCATTCGAGATTGCTCCGCTGACGACATTTTACAAAAACAGTATTTTGGTGGCAATTATAGCGACGGTATTAAATTTGTTGATTTTTAGTATGGCAGCATATGTTCTTGTGAGGTGCAAATTTAGATTTAAAGGTTTGATTACAATGCTATTTTCAGCAGCGCTTGTAATTCCGGGAGCAGCGCTTTTACAACCTTTATATCAGACACTAAATTCCGCACATCTATACGACACGTTGATGGGGTTGATTTTTGTGTATGCGGCGTTGGGAATGCCAACTACCCTATATATCATGATGAGTTACTATAAGACGATATCCCCTACTTTGGAGGAAGCTGCATATATTGATGGGGCGGGATTCTTCAGGACATTTGTACAAATTATTTTACCGCTTACAAGACCGGCGTTTGCAACTGCTGGCGTACTTCAGTTTTTACTTTGTTGGAATGAATTCCAGTTTGCATTGACATTAACTACGGGAACAGAAAAGAGAACACTTCCAATTGCACTATATTACTTTAAGAGTGCGTTTGCGAGTGATTATGGAGCTATGTTTGCGGCTACTGTACTTGTTACAGTTCCAAGTATTATTGTTTACATATTGATGCAGAAACAAGTAATTTCTGGTTTGGCTGCCGGTTCTGTAAAAGAATAAAATTCGGAGGAATGCAGATGATGGATGATAAAATTTTGCAGATTAATGGGTTCGAGATTGTAGAAGATAAATTCGATCAGGACAAAAATAAATATTATGAAGGAATTTTTACACAAGGAAATGGATATTTTCATGTGAGAGGAAGTTTTGAAGAAGGACTTGAAGACGCTCCGCAAAATGAAGTATATACTAGAACGATGAAAAGTGTTACGACGGAGATGCAACGACATCCGCTTTCAAAACAGGGAACATTTTTGCCTCTTATTATGGGTAAGCATCCTTTTTTGGAAGAAGTAATCATCAATTTGCCATATTTTATGCGGATAGAGATTATGGCAGGAGATGAGAAGCTGGATATGATACGAAGTGATATTAGAGATTATCGACGGATTCTCAATATGAAAACCGGGGAAGTGAAGAGGACATTTACCTGGACCACATTCGCTGGAGAGGAAGTTGGAGTTGAATTTTCAAGGTTTGCAAGTCTTGATGAAAAGCGATTGTTTGTACAGCAGGTAAAATTGGAGTCGATAAAAGGGAAGCCATATATTACTGTTAAGAGTGGAATTGACAGTGGGGTTACCACAAATGGTTACTGTCATTTTACAGAGTGTGGACTATTTGACGAAGACAATAAAATTGGTGTTACAGCAGAAACGGATGTTGGCGAAAGTGTATCTATTATGTGCGAGAATCGGTTGAACGGTTTGGATATGGTACGTCGTACAGAAATGGATGGCGATATAATAGATGTAATTTATGAGGGAACTCTGAACGAAAATGCGACATTAGTGAAATATAGTGTATTAGGTTGCTCAAGAGACCTAGTGGAAGATTATGTAAAAGAAATGCAAGAGTGTCTTGAAAGAACGGTGGAATCAGAATATAAAGAACTACTCGAAAAAAATAAAATCGTTTGGGAACAGAGATGGAATGATGCGGATGTGCTCGTAGAGGGATGTCAAAAGCTACAAGATAGTCTTCGGTTTTCGATTTATCATTTGCTTAGATGCAGTGGAAAAGAGGAAGAGCGCATTCAGATATGTGCGAAAGGATTTGCAGGTGAGGCGTATTATGGCAGATATTTTTGGGACAGTGAGATGTATCTTCTCCCATTTTATTTGTACACAGATCCGTTGTCAGCGAAAAGTTTGATTGGCTATAGGTATTGGACTTTAGAAGGGGCAAAACAAAATGCACAGAGATACCATTGCAGAGGGGCTCGTTATCCGTGGCAGTCAGCACTTACAGGAATAGAGCAGTGCTCCATGTGGGAATATGCCGATAACGAGGTTCATATTACAGCGGATGTAGCATTTGGTGTCATGCATTATTATTTGGCATCAGGTGATGAAAAGTTCCTTTTCGATAAAGGTGTTGAAATTCTGCTGGAAACTTCCAAATTTTGGAGTGATCGCGTGGATAAAGGAGAAGATGGCAAGTATCATCTTTTGAATGTGATGGGGCCGGATGAATACTCTCCGATGACAAGAGACAATGGATTTACAAACTATATGGTAAAGTTTAATCTTATTTCTGCATTGGAAACATTGCATCTTTTAAAAGCAAAGAAACCGGATCGTTATGTTGAAGTTATGGAAAAGACAAATACTTCGGAAAATGAACTGGAACTTTTCGGAGAAATTGCCGATTCTTTGATTGTTCCTTATGACCCAGAACGAAAATTGTATTTACAAAGTGCTGATTTTGAAGATTATGCACTTATCGATATGGATTCTATCTGGAAAGATAAAAAGAGAGCGTTTGGACATTATGCGTCTCAAGAGAAAATCTACAGAAGCAGATGTATCAAACAGGCAGATACAATTGCGTTAATGAGTATTTTCTCCAAAAAGTTCACAGATGAACAAATGAAAACAGCATACGAATATTATAAACCTTTGACAACACATGACTCATCGTTGTCACCGGCAGTACATATGCTTGTGGCAAATCGATTGGGAATGGAAGAAGAAACGGAACAATTTCTTGAGCGGACAATGGCTGTGGATATGGAACTTGCGCGCAGAGGAGCAGAAGATGGAATTCATATTGCAAACTGTGGAGCGTTGTGGCAAATGGCTGTTCAAGGATTTATGGGTATGTTGCCCGCTTATCAAGATGAAATCCTTAAATTTGAGCCACATATGCCGTCGTTTATAAAAAGCATGGAGACGACAATTATGTGGAAAGGAAAAAAATATAAAGTACGTGTACAAGGGGAAAAAGTATCTGTGCGTGAAATGCCAGTCAAAAAAAGGGGGTTTTTGTTTGATTTAGATGGAGTATTAACAGACACAGCTGAATATCATTTTCTTGCTTGGAAGAAGTTGGCGGATGAATTAGGACTTTTATTTGACCGCACCGTTAATGAGCGGCTGAAAGGGGTGAGTAGAGAGCGTTCGTTTGAGATAATCTTAGAAGTGAACGGAGCACAGGAAAAATTTTCAACTGAGGAAAAAGAGGTGTTAATAGACAGAAAAAACAAATATTATAAAGAGCTGATTAAGAAAGTTACATCAAAAGATATTCTGCCAGGAATCGTAAATTTTTTGAATGAGGCGAAAAAGCAGGGAATTCTTCTTGCGGTAGCTTCGGCAAGTAAAAATGCAAGAACTGTTCTTGAAGGACTAGGCATCATGTCTATGTTTGATTATGTGGCAGATGCTTCTAAAATACGATATACGAAGCCGAATCCAGAGGTGTTTCTGGATTGTATGGAATATTTAAAGCTTCAGCCGTGGGAATGTATTGCTTTTGAGGATGCAGCAGCAGGAATAGAAGCAATTCAGGCAGCGAAAATAACAGCTGTTGGAATTGGAATGAGTGTTGACCCGACTGTTCCAGATATTTTTTTGAAGAATACGGAAGAGCTATCTATAAAAAAAATAGAAGAGTTGCTTTACAAGTAGCCTTGACAAATAGCGGTCTGATTTAGAAAATCATTCCGCTATTTGTATGTCTTACAGTGGAAATGCTCTGAATGACAGGGGTTAACAGGTTTTCATAGTTTCTTCATCTGTTAACCATTCCATACTTACACCTAAGGTTTTTGCAAGTATTTTTAATTCGTAATCAGTGACAAATCTAGTGCCGATTTCAATCCTGCTGATACTATCCCGCTCGATTGTGATTCCCTGAGTCTGTAAGCGAGCAGCCAAGTCCCTTTGGGTAATGCGCTTTTTAGTTCTGGCAAGTTTGATTTTTTCGCCGCAGAGATTTTTTTTTCCTTCATAATTATAAATTTTCATACATTGATCAGTCCTCTTTTGTGTGCTAATAATCAGAAATTTTCTTGACTTTAACATATTTTGAACGCATAATTGTGTTAAAGATACGCATAAGTGAGTTTTATTATTCTGAATTGCTTTTTTGAAAGTACATTACATGACGGAAAATAGAGAACATCAATTGTTGGAAGGGGATGATGTAATGAGAGTGTTAGGGGGAGGACGCTTCAAAAAAAAGTCAATAAAATCAAAATTTGTATCAATATCACTTAGAGATAAATTAATTTTTTTGTTTGTGGGAACGCTGTTTGTTGAGCTGTTATTATTTGGCTGTGTTATGTTTTTTTATCTGTATATAAATGCGAAGAAAAATGTTTCTGATAATATTGATACAACAGTTACGGCGGTTTCGGAAGTAATGGATCAATCCTTTTTGGTGATGGAAAATTTAGTGTTGGAGTTAGCTGCGAGTAATGGGGTACAAAATTGGCTGGATGATAGTCATTATTATGATCAAGGAAATCCTGAATTTTATCTCAGGAAAACAGAGTTTAGCAGAGAGTTAAACAGAATATTAATATATAGTAATGCAAAAAAATTAGATGTAGTTGAATATGCTGCGGTATTTAATGCTGGGTATCTTTTGGATTATGTTGATGTGCAGTCAGTTGGTGGAAATAAGGTACAGCGAGAAGTTTATAAGGCGTATGAAGCGGCAAAACAAGAAACAGAAAAATATATTTATTCGGAACTTGTGATGGGTTCTGAAAATGTAATTTTTCATATGCGTAGAATGAGATCGGATTTTGAAAGAGATGTTCCGCTTGTCATAATGGTTGCGACAAATGAAAGAGATATTGCAACGCAGTATGAGAACCTAGTCCAAAACGAAGGTGAAACAGTATATTTGATAGATGGGGAAAATAAAGTACTGTCGAGTAATAGAGAAGACGAAATAGGTTCATATATAGATGAAAAAATTGCAGAATGTAATACGGGAGAAGTTTATTTGAACGAAACATATATGATGACTTCTAGAGAAGTGAAAAATTTTGGAAAGGGAGTACGTCTTGTTCACCTTTATCCGCAAAGTTTACTCATAAAAAAGGTGTTGGAAGGAATACGGACATATATTGTTTTGGGGATTTTGTTGATTGTAATATGTCTCGTTGCAGCTATTATAGTTAGTTTGAAATCAACTAGATTTTTAAATGAATTCATACATGCGATGGAGAGTGTGCGGAATAGGAACTATGATATTCGGATTAGAGAATATAAAAATGCAGAGATAAATAGTTTGGGAAGAGCATTTAATGAAATGACGGATGAGTTGAGGGAGCTGATTCGCAATAAATATGAGTCTCAGATATTGCTCAATGAAATGGAAATAAGGTTTCTTCAACATCAGATGAATCCGCATTTTCTTTTTAATGTATTGCTGACAATACAAATTAAAGCGAAGCGAAGTGGGAATGAGACAATCTATAAAATGGTATCAAAATTATCGGCGCTTTTGCGAGCCAGTATTTATACGAACAATGTTGATAGAATTACGGTAGGAGAAGAGCTTGAATATACAGAATTTTATTTGTATCTTCAGAAAATGAGATTTGAGGATAGATTTTTTTATAAAATCATTGTTGAGGATGAAGAACTAAAAAAGTGTATTATACCTAAATTTGTGATTGAACCTATTGTGGAAAATGCAGTCATTCATGGAATCGAAAATATAGAAAATGAAGGGTTGATTCGAATTGTATTAAAGAAAATAGGGAAGGATTTGATTGTGACAGTTCAGGATAATGGAGTGGGATTTGATGTGAGAGAATATCTTGACTCACTTGAACAGGCAAAAAACGGTTCGTCAAGAGAAAAAATAGGTCTAAAAAATGTAGACTTAAGACTTCGACATATCTATGGAGAAGAATACCAGATTAAAATTGAAAGTGAAATAAATACAGGTACAACTATTTACATTAAGATACCGGTTGAGGAGAGGGAAGAAAATGTATAATGTTATTGTTGTGGATGATGAAAAAAATATCAGAGAAGGAATTACAGAATTAATAGAGTGGGAAAAGCTTGGCTGTAAAGTTTGTGCATCTATGCAAAATGGTGCGCAAGTATTGAAGTATTTGGCGGAAGAAAAAAATCATGTAGATATTATTATAACAGACATAAAGATGCCAATTATGGATGGAATGGAATTAATTGAAGCGCTCAATGAAAGCTTTCCGGATATTAAAGTGGTTATTTTGACTGCATACGGTGATTTTACATATGCACAGCAGGCGATAAAATTTCAAGTTGCTGATTTTGTAGTGAAGAATGAATTTTTTTTAGAGCTGCCAAGAGCAGTGAGAAAGATAATCAGGCAGTGTGAAGCTGATGAAAAAAAATGTGTGGGTAGAGAAAAAGAGATACCTTTTGTTCAAGGTGAAGTATGCAGAGTATGTGCGTGCGAAATGCGGGATAGTGAACACTATGATTATGAGATGTGTAAAAAGAGGGTAGAAGAGATCCTGAATAGTACCTTTTTGGACCACAGGGTTGTGGTGGTTGAAGGAGAAAGTCAGATGCTTATTTTTGTTATAGAGTATAAAGGTCCGGAGGAGAATGCCGCGTGGTTTCAAAGAAGACTGGAAAAAGTTATTTCAATAGCAAAGATATTTCAAAATATAAGCTTGAGGATTGGAGCGGGAAGTATTGTAAAGAGTGCAGAATGGGGAGGAGTAGGGAAAAAGCAGGCTATAAGAAATCTTTCGGATATATACACAGATAATAAGCCCGTTAATGTGAAAGAAAACTATACGGAATATGTTCAGTACTGGAAAGATGAAAATGATGTGGAAAGCTATATGAGGCGCTTGTATGTTGCACTGCGTAGTGGAACGGAAGAGGGTAAGAAGTTATGTGCTGAGGAGTTTAAGGAATACTTAAAGCAGGAAACCCGTCCTATAGAGCAATGCCGGTCAGATGCACATGCAATTATATTGTATCTTGTCAGAAAGGTAAAAAGCAAGGAGAAAATGGAAAAGATATTGATACCGGAGAAGGTTCTAGATGCGGTTTATAAAAGTAAGTCAAAAGCTGCAATTGCGGAGGTGATGAGAGAAACTTGTGGTATTATTTCGACCATTTTGGAGGAAGAACAAAAGGAAGGAAGCAGTTTGTCAAGAAAGGTAAACTGTATTATTGAAAGAGATTATAAGGAAAAAATAAGTCTGAAAGATATTAGTAAGGAATTGTTTGTAAATAGCAGCTATTTGAGTCGAGTATACAAAAAAGAGACCGGATATACAGTCACTGATGCGATTAATGCATATAGAATTGAAAAGGCAAAAGAGATTCTCGAAACAGGAGAATACAGAGTTTGCGAAGTAGGAGAAATGGTGGGAATTGAAGATCCGGCATATTTTACACATGTTTTTTTAAAGTATGAGGGAAAAAGTCCGTCGGATTTTATGAATCAATAAATTTGTAAATCGGTCAAAATTTTACAAGAAAATGTAAAAATAATGATAGTTATTTTTGTTTTAATGTTTAATAGATGGAGAAAGGTAAGATTTTAACAAGGCAGAGTCGGAATCGTCGATGTTTTTTAATGCTGGCACATACTATAATCATAAGAAAAAACAATGAGAAAAGGAGGATTTTCAAAGATGAAAAAATATGGAAGAACAGCATTGAGTTTGTTGCTGAGTGCATCGATGGGGTTGGCAACAGTAACACCGGTTATGGCTTCACCGGCTCGCGGAGAACCAGATTTGAATCCACTGGTGGCGGTGATTGAGAAAGTAAATTCTGGAGATACGCTCAATTTAACAGAGGAAGGAACACTTGACTGGGTTCATATTACAGGGGGAGAGGTAAATCGAAAAAACGGTAATGAAAAATTAATTCAATGGGAAAATTTAGATGCAGATAGTGCGTTGTCGACGGCGGGAGATTCGGCAATGGCATATACATGGACCGATGGCACTCCTGTTGTAGAGAAGACAAATGATACACATGCAGGTGTATTTAATTACAGAGGAATTGGAACTGGTGTAGTGGAGGAAGATGCAGGATATCAGATTTCAATTCCAGCGGCTGATGAGACTCGTACATTGACATTTGTGTCGGGAATCTGGCAGGCTTCAGCAGAGATTGGTATTACGGTAAATGAGGAGGAAAAACCGGTATATACAACGCAGCTGAAGGCGGGCAGCTCGGCTGAGATGAATAAATATACTGTGACAGTACGTGAAGGAAATGAAGTGACAGTTACGACAAAAATAAAGGAGAAAACACACAAAGATGGAAACCTTTCACTTGGAGGTATTGCATTGAAAACAGTGGAACCATCTCCGGTTGCCGTAAAAGTACAAGATGTTTCGTCGCTTCCTAAGTTGAATTTGACAGAACGTGGAGATGTGGATTGGATTCATTTTGAAGGAGAAAAAGGGGTTAGTCAGGAAGGAGTTGGGACAACTGTTCGTAAGAAAGATGTGGAACCTCAGATTGCTTATCAAAAGTTGAGTGATGATGAGACTACTACAATGAGTGATGCAAAAGTAAAATACACATGGACAGATGGAACACCAGTAGAATCAGCAAAAGATAATACAACCGGAGCTGTATTTACATATAAAAATGGTGATAAAAATTCGATTGGAGAAGACATTACTTCTCCGGCTGGATATGAACTGAAAGTAGCGCCGGCTGAGTATGATAGGGAGCTTGTATTTGTATCCGGAGTGTGGAGTGCAGACGCATCAATCTCTATTAAATTAGATGGAGAAGAGGCACCTGTATATGAAAATAACGAGCTTACAGCCGGAGGAGAAGGAGCGAATAAAGTTTACACTGTGGCGCTTGCAGCTGGGAAAGGAATGACAGTTACCGGACAGATTAAGAAAAAGAGCAATAAGTGGGGAAATTTCAACCTTCAGGCGGCTGTGCTATCAACAGAGCAGACTTTGAATGATTACAAGGTATTACTTCAAGAAAAAGTGAATGAAGCAAAGGGGCTGGATCTTGCAGATTATGAAGAGTTTTATGCAAATCAACTCAATGCAGAAATTCAATACGCAGAAGGATTGCTAGAAACAGAAGGTACAAATGCAGAGTATTATACAGCACTTTTATTTTTGACACAGGCATACGAGAGCTGTTTGAAAGCAGAGACCAAAGGATCTTATATGTATGAAACGAATAGTGGATTGACATCTTCTTTTGGTTTTGAAGGCGATAAACACGCACCAATTGCTTACCTTGATGGTAGTTATAAGTTGAGAGACAATGGAAATAAGATGGTTGCTTTTGGAGTGAAAGATATTCCGGGAAAAGTGAAGTGGTATAATGCAGAAGGCTACTTGCCTTGCTTTGTCAGTGAATATTCAAAAGATGGAATGGATTACAAGATTGAGAATTTTGCAAATAAGCATACGATAGATGGAAATGATTACGAAATTGCATATTCTAGAATGACAATAACCAATCAATCAGAAGAAGAGAGAAGTCTTCCAAGAGTGTCAGCAGATTTGATTCCATTGAATGAAGAGGCGAAAAATGTAAAGAAAATAGGAGCAGGAGCTGTAGTCGTGAGAGACTATGCAATAGGAGCAGATCGATTTGGAGGAACATATGCTTACCCTGAAAATGACAAGATTGCAGCACAGGGAGGATATGATGAAAACTATGCATCAATGAAGCAGTATTGGAATGATCGGCTGGCACCGTTGACAGAACTGAATTTGCCAGATGAACAACTTGTAAATGCATATAAAGCTGGATTTATTTATACCTTGATTATCCGTGATGATGTGAATGGGAAAAAAGAACTTCATGTAGGAGAAAATGGATATGATATTATGTTTGACCATGATACGATAGGAATTGTTGCATCATTGTTGACAGAAGGAGATTTTACATATGCCAAAGAATATCTTGCAACGCTTCCGGCACAACTTCAGTATGATGATGCAAAATGGAAATACAGCTGGCCTTATGCACTTTATTTTAGCAAAACAGGAGACTTTGATTTTATTCGTGAAAAGTTTGAGACAATCAAAAAACATACTCATAATGTTGAAACGGATAGAGTTGATGGTGGAGAAGGAATTATCAAGAAAACGAATGCAATTGATTCTAATGGCTACTGGCTCATAGATAACTGGGCAGCGCTTGCGGGATTGACTACGTATCAGTATTTGTGTGATGAGATGTATGATAAGTATGGAGAGGAATCATATCAAACAGAATCTCAGTGGGCACAGGAAGAATATGATTCTCTTCTTGCTGTAGTAGAAAAGACACAGAAAGCTATGCGAGATACATATGATTACCCATATCTTTCTATTGATATGAATGTACCAACAGAGGACAGTGCAAGAGGAGATGTACGAGATGGAAACTGGGCATCTATGTTCTTGTTCGGAAGATGGGGCTGGGATGGCTATCTTTTCGGAGCAGAACAAGAAGGCAGTGAAATGATCGGACTTATTGACGATACTTATGCGCATGGTTTTGAACGGCGTGAAGAAGTGAGTGATACGATTTATAATTTTGGAGGATATCCACATGGATACTATAGCAGTGCGTATAATGCCGGATATGGAAGTACAGCACTTCGTGGTGAAGAATATCGCGATGCGGGTATCAAAGCTTATCAGTTTATGATCCAAAATTCGATGAGTGGTCCTTTTGGCTGGTGGGAAGGTATTGACTATCAGAGCGAGGATTCTCCTTGGGATGTCGCACATGCAAAAGGCGGGGGCGGTTCTTGCCAGCATATGTGGGGACAATCTACTGCTTCTAAAGTTTTAATAGATGCGCTGATTGCAGAAAAAATTAATGATAAGATTATTATTGGTCGAGGTGTTCCGAAGGAATGGATTACGGCCAATCAGACATTTTCAGTTTCTAATCATGTGGTGGAACAAGGAAAGAAAGTTGGATATGCTGTTCAGATATCTCCAGATGGAAAAGAAGTTACAATCACATTTACAGGAGATCAGACAACGATTCCGTTCAGCGTAGAATTGATTAATTTTAAAAATAATATTGCTTCAGTTAGTGAAGGTTTTGAGTTTAATCAGGAGTCTGGAATTGTAACGGTGCCGGCTGGAACAAAGTCTGTGACAGTCACCTTGAAATCGGCTTATGATCATGATGCGGCGGTAGAATTAGAGAAAGCGGATAAGAGATTAAAAGCTGCACTTTCAAAGGTACAGGAAAAAGGGGCGGCTGATTACACGAAGATTAGTTATGAAGTTATGAAACAAGCGTCAGACGAAGGCAAAGTTCTTTTGGAAGATGCGGAGAGAACAGCGGTTCAGGTAAATGCAGCAGCAGAGAAAATAGAGCAAGCAATGAACAATCTCGTTCCTATTTATGTGGATTATGATGTTGTAGATACATCGGGAAATAAAGAGGGCAGTGCATATTGTGTAGGGCAAAAGAGTGATCAGTATATGAGATATCAGACATTTTTTGCAAATCATACAGGTATGCTTGAAAAAGTAGAGGTGAAAGTAAGACGTGAGGAAAACCCAAGTGATTTAATTGTGAAAGTGTATTCGTTGCAGGAAAATTACAAAGACTTAGGAGAAGAGTTGGCATCAGCGGTAATTCCGGCAGAAAATGCAAATGGAATTGTAAGAGTATTATTTGAAAATGCACCAGTTTTAAAAGAAGGAGAGGCGTATGCAATTCTTTTAGCTCAAGAGACACCGGATGATAGTAATGTTTATGTATGGGCACATGTTGAAAATACAGATTCCAATATTTTTTCTGTAAAAGTTTCGAATAAGAATGGAGAATTAAGTTATAAAGATGAAACACAGATAATCGGAACTGCGTGGTTTAGAGCTGTGATTGCAAATTATAATAAGACTAAACTGGAAGGAATGATACAAGAGGCGGAGAAATTGGACTCGGAGGAATATACAGAAGAGAGTTTTGCGAATTTGCAGAAAGCTTTAGAGGAAGCTGGAAGTGTATTGGCAAATGTGAATGCAGATAAAGAAATGGTTGTAGGAGCAGAGGAAAGTTTAAAGACAGCGCTAGATGCTCTTCAAAAAGCAGATCAAGAGGCTGATAAAACAGACTTGGCAGCATTGATTGAGTATGCAAATAGTCAAAAAGGACAAGAAGAATATAAGTGGGTTGTAAAAGCTGTGAAAGAAGCATTTGAAAAAGCACTTACAGACGCAGAAGCGGTAAATGCAAATGAATCCGCAACACAGGAAGAAGTAGATGCGGCTTATGAATTACTTCTTAGCAGAGTACACCTTCTTGGATTTGTCGGAGATCCAACAAATCTTAAAGTGACATTAGATCTTGCGAAAAAGACTTCGACAGAGGGAAAAACAGAAGAGTCTGTAGCAGTATTAAATGCGGCAATCGAAAAAGCAGAGGCGGTACTGGAGTCGGGAAATGCACTTCAGGAAGAATTGGATGCAATGGTTGCAGAATTGAAAGCGGCAATTGAAGGTTTGAAAGATGAAGTTGTGGTAGAAGTAAACAAAGATGAACTTTTGAAGTTGATTAAAAAGGCAGAAAGCTATGATCTTGCAAAATATACATCTATTACAGCAGAGGGATTAAAAATTGCTCTTACAGGTGCGAAAGCAGTATATGATAATCCGAAAGCTACTCAAGAAGAAGTAGACAGTGCTTATGTGAGCTTGCGTCAGGCAATCTTTGATTTGAGACTGATTCCAGATAAGAGTGCCTTGGAAGAATTGATTAAAGAAACTGAAAAGCTTGATTTTTCATTGTATACAGTAGAAAGTGCAGCGGCGGTACAAAAAGCATACAGTAAAGCAGTGAAAGTATTTAACAATGTGAATGCAGATCAGGCAGAAGTCGATAAAGCAGTGAAAGAACTGAAAATCGCAAAAGAAAACTTGAAATTAAGTGATAATGCAGATAAGAAACCAACTACTCAAAGTGGTGGTGGAAAAGACAAAGTAGCTAAGACGGGAGATGCAACAGCTTTGGTTGGCTGGGGTATGGCAGGAATTTTTGCAATATTTGCAGTGGCTGTAGCATTTTTTGGAAGAAAAAGACGTCGATAGAAAAAAGCAGACAAATGTATAATAATGTCTATAAGGTAACGTCTATAATAAAATAAGACTTGACGCCCATTCGCTAGTATGATATGCTGTACTAGCGAATGGAAGTAGGTCTTTTTTTTATGCCTAAAATTGGGCAGTCTCGCAAACTGCCGTGTAACATGTAAAAGAAATAAATAAAGCGAGGTGGAAGTTGTGCGCACAAGAATCACATTGGAATGTACAGAATGTAAACAGCGTAACTACAATATGACAAAGGATAAGAAAACTCATCCGGAACGTATGGAAACAAAAAAATATTGTAAGTTCTGCAAATCACACACAATGCACAAAGAAACAAAATAGTTTGTGGAAAGGAAGTGAATGATATGGCTGAAAAGACAGAAAAAGCCAAAAAGACAAGCTGGTTCAAAGGTCTTAAAGCAGAATTCAAAAAGATCATTTGGCCGGATAAGAAAACACTTGCTAAGCAGACTGTGGCAGTTACGGTATGCTCTGTGATTTTAGGAGCAGTTATTGCGGTTGTTGATGTCGTTGTGAAATATGGTATTGACTTTTTAGTAAAATAATAGCTGCCGGCAATTATGAAAGGTGATTTTATGTCAGAAGCAAAATGGTATGTAGTTCATACCTATTCCGGGTATGAGAACAAAGTTAAAGCAAACATTGATAAGACAATTGAAAACAGACACCTTGAGGATCAGATCTTAGAAGTAAGAGTTCCTATGCTGGAAGTTGTTGAGATGAAAAACGGAACGCAGAAAGCAGCTCAGAAAAAAATGTTTCCTGGTTATGTTATGATTCATATGATTATGAATGATGACACATGGTATGTTGTAAGAAATACCAGAGGGGTAACAGGATTTGTAGGTCCGGGATCCAAACCGGTTCCGCTTACAGAGGCTGAGATCGACGCTCTTGGAATTATGGATGCAGACATTGTTGTAGACTTTGAAGTTGGTGAAGTTGTAAAAGTTACCAAAGGAGCATGGAAAGATACTATTGGAGTAATCCAGGAAGTGAATGCTCAAAAACAAAGTTTAGTAATCAATGTAGAATTGTTTGGTCGTGAAACGCCAGTAGAAATAAGTTTCGCAGAAGTGAAAAAAATGTAACAAATAAAAGTGGGAGGGAAATCCCCGCGAATACCACAAGGAGGTACACAAAATGGCAAAAAAAGTACAAGGTTATATTAAATTACAGATTCCAGCTGGAAAGGCAACTCCAGCACCACCGGTTGGTCCAGCTCTTGGTCAACATGGTGTAAACATTGTTGAATTTACAAAACAATTCAATGCTAAAACTGCAGATCAAGGTGATTTGATCATCCCTGTAGTTATCACAGTTTACAATGATAGAAGCTTCAGCTTCATCACAAAGACACCACCGGCAGCAGTTTTGATTAAAAAAGCATGTGGTTTAAAATCGGGTTCAGGAGTTCCGAACAAAACAAAAGTAGCTACAATCACAAAAGCTCAGTTACAGGAAATCGCTGAATTAAAAATGCCAGACTTAAATGCTGCAACAGTAGAAGCTGCTATGAGCATGATCGCAGGAACATGCAGAAGTATGGGTGTAACAGTAGAAGAGTAAAATTGTAAACATGTAACGTGGGAGGGGCTCTCCCGATATTACCACTAGGAGGTTATTGAATATGAAACGAGGAAAGAAATACGTAGAAGCTGCGAAATTGATCGAAAGAGGAAATCTTTACGACAAAGAAGAAGCAGTTGCATTAGTTAAAAAATCTGCAGTAGCGAAATTCGATGAGACAATTGAAGCTCACATCAGAACAGGTTGTGACGGACGTCATGCAGACCAGCAGATCCGTGGTGCTGTTGTATTGCCACACGGAACAGGTAAAAAAGTTCGTATCTTAGTATTTGCAAAAGATGCTAAAGCTGAAGAAGCAAAAGCAGCAGGAGCAGATTACGTAGGAGCAGAAGACTTAATTCCGAAGATTCAGAACGAAGGATGGTTTGAATTTGATGTTGTAGTTGCTACACCAGATATGATGGGTGTTGTTGGACGTCTTGGTCGTGTACTTGGACCAAAAGGTTTAATGCCAAACCCAAAAGCTGGTACAGTAACAATGGACGTTACAAAAGCTGTTAACGATATCAAAGCTGGTAAGATCGAATACAGATTAGACAAGACAAACATTATCCATGTGCCACTTGGAAAAGCTTCTTTCACAGAAGAACAATTAGCGGACAACTTCCAGACGCTTATTGATGCAATTATGAAAGCGAAACCAGCAGCTGTTAAAGGACAGTACTTAAAGAGCGTTACTTTAACATCTACAATGGGACCGGGTGTGAAAATTAACCCAGCTAAATTAGTATAATTGATATTCAAAAATATACAAAAAGAATTATTGCCTTACTAAATTTTAGTTTGGCAATAATTCTTTCTATTTTACAGCCGTTCGGTTGAATCAGAGGAAATCCCTCGAAATTACCATTGGAAAATTACAAAAATAGCTTGACATATAGAAAAAAATATGATAACTTATATTAGAAAACTGCCGAAGACAGTAGGTGCCGTAAGGCATAAGTAGTGAAACGCCTACCGAGGAGATTTGAATTCGATGAATTATGTGAATTTACTGTCCTCTTGTCGTGTGGCGAGAGGATTTTTTATCTTTATTCGAACGGCGGTACACAATAATCTATAAGGAGGTGCACCATTCGTGGCAAAAGTTGAATTAAAACAACCAATCGTTGCAGCAATCGCTGAGGACGTAAAAGATGCAGCATCAGTTGTATTAGTTGATTATCGTGGATTAACTGTAGCTCAGGATACAGAATTACGTAAACAATTAAGAGAAGCAGGAATCATCTACAAAGTTTGCAAAAACACAATGATGAAAAGAGCGTTCGAAGGAACTGATTTTGCAGGATTGAACGAATACTTAGAAGGACCAAGTGCTATTGCTATTTCTAAAGATGACGCTACAGCACCAGCTAGAATTATTTGCAAATTTGCAAAAGGAGCTGAAAAATTAGAAGTAAAAGCAGGTGTGGTTGAAGGAACAGTATATGATGTTGCTGGAGTTCAGGAATTATCAAAAATCCCTTCAAGAGAAGAATTACTTTCCAAATTCCTTGGAAGCATTCAGTCACCTATTACAAACTTCGCTCGTGTTCTTAATCAAATCGCTGAAAAAGGTGGAGAGGCAGCAGAAGCTCCAGCTGAAGCAGCAGAAGAAGTAACAGCTGAGTAATTGTAAGACTCAGAGAGGATTCTAAAAGAATCATACAGGATACAGTCCTGAAAATCAAAGCATTTAAAACAATGGAGGTAAATAAAATGGCAAAATTAACAACAGCTGAAATGATCGAAGCGATCAAAGAATTATCAGTATTAGAATTAAATGAATTAGTAAAAGCATGTGAAGAAGAATTTGGTGTATCTGCAGCAGCAGGTGTTGTAGTTGCAGCAGCAGCTGGAGACGGAGCTGGAGCAGCAGAAGAGAAAGATGAGTTCGACGTAGAATTAGTATCTGCTGGAGCATCTAAAGTTAAAGTAATCAAAGTTGTTCGTGAAATCACAGGACTTGGATTAAAAGAAGCTAAAGAAGTTGTAGACGGAGCTCCTAAAGTAATCAAAGAAGGTGTTTCTAAAGCAGAAGCTGAAGAAATCAAAGCTAAATTAGAAGCAGAAGGTGCATCTGTAGAATTAAAATAATTCATAGAGAGCATTTAAAAGCCGAGAGAGTTATCTCTCGGCTTTTTTGCGATGAAAAGAATTGGATGTTATAAGCATAGAAAATAGGCAGGATGTGCATACGTGCATCCTGCCTATTTGCACAATATATACATTTTTTTGTACAAAAAACCGTAAATGCGAAAAGTGTATTGCCAAAAATTGGTGATTTGGTATAATCAAATATGAAATTCAATATAACTGGTTGTGAAAACGACCAATTGAAAGACAGGAGGTAAAACATGAAGAAGAAAATGGTCTTAAGACTATTGAGTCTGGCTATGGTTGCATCTATGACAGGTACAATGCTTCCGTCTAATCTTCAAATTGTATCAGCAGAAGAATCTGTTGCTACAGAAGAAAAGACAGAAAAAGCAGAAGAGACAGCAGTGCTGGAAGATGGAATCAATGATGCTTGGACTCAGGAAAACAAAGTGGATGGCGATACAGTCGCAGTAGAAGATGGATGGTTACATATTAAATCCGCAGCTGGTAACAGAAACAATCCAGGAACAAATCCACAGATGGTTGTGAACCCAAATACATTTGATTTTAGCAAAGAAGGATATTTTTCATTTACACTGAAATCAAATAATGCAAACACAAATATAAATGATTGTGATAGAGTTGGAGTTTACCTAGGATACGATACGGACCAAAACGGTATGTATATCGGCTATGACAATGGTGGATGGTTCTGGCAGAAATACAAAGATGGAAATGGAGATTGGTTCCAGGGAACAAGAAAACCTGCTCCGGCAAAAGGTCAGGAAGTGACAGTTCGTCTTGACTGGACGGCAGACCACAAGATGACTTTTACACTGAATGGAGAAGTTGTATTTGATAAAGAAGACTTTTCTGGTATTGCAGATTCTTTGGGAACAAAGATTGCTTTGAAAGCAGGGTCATGGGGAGAACTTGGTTCAGATGTCTTTATCAAAGACATTCACTACACAGGACAAAAAGAAGCAGCTACACACGCTGTAACTGGAAAAGTAACAGATGCTGACGGAAAAGCGTTAGAAGGAGCAACTGTAACAGTTGGAGATCAGACAGCAACAACAGACAAAGAAGGCAGCTACTCTTTGAAACTGGCAGCTGGAACATATGATTTGACTGTAGCAAAAACAGGATATCAGACAGCGACAAAATCTGTGACTGTAACGGATAAAGAGTTGACAGTGGAAACCGTGAAGCTGGAAAAAATCGCAGAAGTAGAAACAAAGAAACTTGCTACAGAAGATATGGATGTCTATGTAGCGAAGAACTTCCCAAGTGTTGTGAGATACGAGATGAAAAAAGGTGATCTGAAAGGAAAGACATTCTATGGTCAGACTTCAGAAATCAACACAATTCGTATCAACGGAACAGACATCAAACTTTCTAAAGATAATGTAAAAGCTACTTTTGAAGGTAAAAAAGCAACTTATGAAATGACTGTAAAAAATGAAGCAAAGAATATCGATGCGGTAATCACAGCTGAGTTAGTTGCAAAAGACAACACAGTTGCATTTGAAATTACAAAAGTAGAGAATAAATTAGATGAAGCGGCGCCTGGAAAAGAAGTGGCAGAAGGAAAATTAGGACATCCGATTCAGACAATCGAGATTCCAAACCACAGCCTTGTATCTGTAAACAGTACACAGGAAGGTGCTAATTTAGTTGGTGCTGCAATGTCCACAAAAACACAGGTAAGTGGTGATGAGTATGTGGAAGTAAATGCAAATACACCAGCTCGTAACAGAGATTATATGTATGCATTTGTGTCTAACAATGAGATGAGTGCAGGTCTTTGGAGTAACTCTGAATATGAGGGACGTAATGCGGGAGCAAGTTCTTCAGGTGGATCAAGCAATACAAGAGTTATGTCTACATCAGAACAAAAAGATGGATATGTATCTATGGGACTTGGAAGTTCTGCATGGTACTGGCACAGAGTGATGACAGACTCTCATAACCGTACATGGGTTTTGGAAGAAACAGAAACTCCAAAGATGAAAGTAGTAATCGCAGGTGACAGTAACGAAGATACAGATATTGACTGGCAGGATGGTGCGGTTGCATTCCGTGATATTATGAACAATCCGTTCAAGAGCGAAGAAGTTCCGGAATTAGTTGCATACCGTATTGCAATGAACTTTGGTTCACATGCACAGAACCCATTCTTAACTACATTAGATAATGTAAAACGTGTGGCAATGCATACAGACGGTCTTGGACAATCTGTATTGTTAAAAGGATATGCAAATGAAGGACATGACTCTGCACATCCTGATTATGCAGACATCGGTAAGAGAATCGGTGGCCCGGAAGACATGAAAACATTGATGGAAAAAGGTGCTGATTACGGCGCAAGATTTGGTATCCATGTAAATGCAGGTGAGATGTATCCGGAAGCGAAAGCATTCAAAGATGACAATGTACGCCGTAACGCGGATCAGAGCCTTCGTTATGGATGGAACTGGATTGACCAGGGAATCGGACTTGACAGTATCTACGACCTTGCAACAGGTGAAAGAGAAGATCGTTTTGATGAACTCCACAAGATTCTCGGTGGAGATGGAAAAGATATGCTTGACTTCATCTATGTAGATATTTGGGGAAATAACACAGGTAGCTCGAACGATGACTCTCAGCAGACACGTAAGCTGTCAAAAGAGATCAATGATAACGGATGGCGTATGTCTAACGAATGGGGTGGAGCAAACGAATATGACTCTACATTCCAGCACTGGGCAACAGACCTTACATATGGTGGAAAAGATGCAAAAGGTGAAAACAGTGATGTAATGCGTTTCTTGCGTAATCATCAGAAAGATTCATGGGTAGGAGATTATCCGGCATACGGCGGTGCAGCAGTAGCTCCACTTCTCGGAGGATACAACATGAAAGACTTTGAAGGATGGCAGGGACGTAACGATTACGATGCGTACATTACAAACCTTTACACACACGATTTGACAACAAAATTCATCCAGCACTATGAAGTAGTAGACTGGGTAGACGGAGAACCGGTTAATGTAGGTGGAGCACAGAACTGGACACCTGAAATGAAGATTACTTTGAAAGATGAAGATGGTTCTACATTAGTTCTTGAGAGAGGATCAAACGATCCAAACAGTGCTGCATACAGAGACAGAACAATGACTCTGGATGGAAAAGTAATCGCAAAAGGTGCAGTATCACAGGGTGACAGAAGCGATGACGATATCCGTAATGGCAGAAAGAAAGGAACAGAAACATATCTGTTGCCATGGATCTGGGATGCTCAGACAGGTGAAAAAGTAGCAGCAGAAGATGAAAAACTTTACCACTGGAATACACAGGGTGGAACAAGTGAATGGGAACTTCCAGACAGCTGGGCAGGATTAAAAGATGTCAAAGTATACAAATTGACAGATCTTGGAAAGACTGACGAAAAGACAGTAAAAGTTGTTGATGGAAAGATCACATTAGACGCAGAATCAGAAGTTCCATATGTAGTATGCAAAGGTGAAGAAGAAAATATCAAGGTAACATGGAGTGAAGGAATGCACATCGTGGATGCTGGATTCAACAGCGGAAAACTTGATATGTGGAAAAAAGCAGGCGAAGGAAAAGCTGAGATTGCAAAGAGCCAGCACAGCAATCCAATGATGAAATTGGACGGAAAAGTTGCTATGACACAGGAATTGACAGATCTGGAAGCTGGAAAACAGTATGCTGTTTTAGTTGGTGTAGATAACAGAAGTGATGCAAAAGCATCTGTTGAAATCAAATCAGGAGACAAAGTGCTCGGATCTAACTACACAACACGTTCTATCGCTAAGAACTATGTAAAAGCATACACACATAACACAAACAGTTCAACTGTAAATGGAAACAGTTATTTCCAGAATATGTATGTATTCTTTACAGCACCGGAATCAGGAAAAGTAACACTCACAATTTCACGTGAGGCAGGAGAAGGATCTTCATACTTTGATGATATCCGTATTGTAGAAAATGATTCTAAGAACATTACAACAAACGATAAAGGTGAAGTTGTAAAATTTGAACAAGATTTCGAGAAGAGCGTGCAGGGACTTTACCCATTCGTAGTATCCGGAATCGAAGGCGTAGAAGATAACAGAATCCACTTGTCAGAATTACATGCTCCATATACACAGGCTGGCTGGGATGTGAAGAAGATGGATGATGTTCTTGATGGAAATTGGTCAGTGAAGATCAACGGATTGACACAGAGATCAACATTGGCATACCAGACAATTCCACAGAACTTCCGTTTTGAGCCAGGTGTGACATACAATGTAAGCTTTGATTATCAGGCTGGTAGTGATGGAATCTACGCAGCAGCAGTAGGAATCGGCGAATATAACGGAAATGTTCAGCTTACAGAACTTCCAAAACACATGGGAGCAGATGCAGATGGACACTTCACAACTCAGGTTACAGGTGATTCTACAGGACAGACATGGTTTGGTATTTACTCTACAGATAAAGCACCGGATCTTCAGGGAGCACAAGGTTCGGCACAGAACTTTGGCGGATACAAAGAACTTGTTCTTGATAACCTTGTAATTGAGAAAGTAACAGAAGAAGTTACAAAAGAAAAACTTGCTGCATTAGTTACAGAAGCAGAAGGAAAATATAAAGAAATTGATTACAGAGCGGAAATTTGGAGCAATTACCAGAATGTTCTCAAAGAAGTGAAAGCGGTTCTTAACAAAGAAGGAGCTACACAAGCAGAAATCGAAAAAGCATATTATCAATTAAAAGGTACTATGGTTACAATGGATAACTCAAAAGGAATCGACCCAACAGATGATTCTAAAGACCTTCCAAAAGAACAGATGACTGCTACAGCAGGAAGTGAACAGGCACAAGTTGGTGAAGAAGGACCTGCAAGCAATGTATTAGATGGTGATTCAGCCACAATTTGGCACACAGTATGGGCAGGAACTCCAATTGCAAATCACTGGTTGAACCTGAAACTGGACAAGCCGGCAACTGTAAGTGGATTCAGACTTCAGCAGAGAAGCGGAAGAAACGGTGTCATTAAAGAAGCAGAGATCTGGGTTAAGACTGTAGGTGCAGAAGACTATGTAAAAGTAGCAGATGCAAGCTTCGGAGGAAGCGGATGGCAAGGACTTGCGTTTGAAGCAGTACAAAATGTAACAGATGTAAAACTTGTACCAACAGCTACATTAGGAGATGCAGCAAATAAATTCTCAGCAGCAGCAGAAATTCGTGTAATGGGAGAATTCCAGGATGCAGTGATTGAAGCTGATAAATCAGATTTGAATGCAGCAATCGAATATGCGAAGAGCCAGCAGGCAAAAGATGAGTATCAGTATGTAGTGCCGGTTGTAAAAGAGAAATTCGAAGCAGCATTGGCAGAAGCTGAAAAAGTAAGCAAAGATGCAGCAGCAACACAGGAAACAGTAGATGCAGCATATGCTGAATTGTTGAATATGATTCATCATTTAGACTTTACTGGAAATACAAGTGATTTGAGCGTACTTGTAGATGCAGCGAAAGGATTGAATGAAGAAGTGTATACACCAGAAACATGGAAACCATTTGCAGAGGCATTGAAAGCAGCAGAGGCTGTTCTTGCAGATGAGAATGCACTTCAGGATGATATTGATAAAGCAAAGAATGCACTTCAGACAGCAATGGATGCTTTGAAGAAGATTCCGGTAGATAAGTCAGCACTTGAAAAATTAGTAAACAGAGTTGACGGAAAATACGATTTAAGCAAGTATACAAAAGAGACAGCAGATATCTTTAAAGCGGCATTGGATGCAGCAAAAGCAGTTCTTGCAGATGAGAACGCAACTCAGGCACAAGTACAGGCAGCTCACGATAATCTTAGAAATGCAGAGTTTGGATTGAGATTAATTCCAAACAAAGACGCTTTGGAAGATTTAATCAACAAAGTTGAAAACATGGATCTGAGCAAATACTCAGATGATGTGCAGAAAGAAATCAGATCTGCTTTGGATAACGCAAAAGCGGTAATGGCAGACGAAAATGCAACACAGGATGATGTAGATGGAGCAGTAAAACTTCTTCAAGCATCAGTAGATAAAGCAGAGGGAACAACTGCAACAGACAACAAAAAACCAAGCACATCTGGTAAAGATCAAAGCAAAGATAAAGCAGCTAAGACAGGCGATGCAACATCACCAATCGGATGGGGAGTAGCAGGTATTCTTGGAGTATTCGCAGCAGTTGTGGCATTTTTCGAAAGAAAAAAACGTCGTCAATAATACTGTGAATCAGACAAGTAAATAATGTCTAAGACAGGCGAGATGTATATTATGCATCTCGCCTGTTTGTATTGTGAAAAATTAAAATTAAAACTGGTGTTCATGGATTTATTCTGCTAATATTATTTTATAGAATTCCTCTGCATATGGAGGAGTTCCGAAAGAGCTGGTAACACTTCTGCATTACATAAGAGAGGATGTTAATGGAAGTGAGAGAGAATTCCATGATTCATATGTGGAGAGACTTCAGAAGTTTATTCGCGAGGTCAAATCAAACAGGGAGATGGAGGAACGCTTTATGATTTTTGAAGAGATGCTAAGAGATGAACGTATAGAAGGGCGAACAGAAGGGCGTGCAGAAGGATACAAGGAGACATTGCTTTTGTATTTGCAAAATTTCGGAACAGTTCCGGAGTCGGTTTGTGCATGTGTTCAGAAGGAACAAGATTTTGAAGTGTTGAAGCAATGGACAAAGATAGCATTTCAATCGAAATCTGTAGAAGAGTTTGCAGAAAGAATTTCATTATAAAATCTATTACCGGCTATGCCGGATCAATTATCTACAGCTTCGGTTATTCTGACTGAAGTTGTAGACAGTAAGAAACAAGTCAAGCCGTTTCTGGCAAAATTCAGAGAAGAGCAGAGGAATTCTATTCACAAATATTGGGCAAAGAAATGTTCGTGCATATTGACTAAAAACAAAAAAGGATATATGATAAATATATCAAGTTGCACAAAAATGGTATTTGAAGAAGGGGGAATCTAAAAAAGTAAAGGGAAAGGTTTCAGGACGAAAAAATGTGAAAAAGGAGGACGAAAGGTGAAAAAAAGAAACAAATGGTTGTCTGGTGTTTTGGCATCCTCATTAGTGCTTTCGCAGATCGTGACTACAATTCCGATGAGCGTTATCGCGGCGCCGGAACGTGCAGTTGCAGATGGGGTGCAGCAAGAGCGCGCAGTTGTTGAGATGTGGAGACAATTCAAGAGCTCGACAAAGAATGATAATGGAAATAATGCGGCGATTTTGGTAAATACGAATAAGGGAACAGAAGGCATGGAAGCCGGAGAGATTTCATTTGTATTAAAACCAAATGGAGATCAGGCGACAACGAGATTCAATGTCGGTCCGTGGATTACGGACAACGGTCATTACATGACTATCGGTTACAATGCAACGGGGTGGTTCTATGAATACAAGGGTGCAGGAAATAGTTATCCTGGAATCAGTGAATTCCCGACACCGCCAGCTGCCGGAGAAGAGATGGCAATCACAATCAAATGGAATCAGAGAGATTACACTGTGACTGCAGGTGGAGTGGAGAAGACATTCCAGATTCCAGAAGAAGCGTATAATGGTCTGAAAGCAGGGAAACTTGGTTTCCGTATTGGTTCTTATAGTAATCAGGTGACAGACATCCTTTTCAAAGATGTCGAGATTAAAGATGGAAAAGGAAATGTTATCGTTGCGAAAGGAACAGATACATGGGAACTCCAGACAAAAGACAGCGGTGAAGTTTTCAATGCCGAAGTGAAGAATGTGAAAGCGGTCGTATCCGGAAAAGTTGTGGATAAAGACGGAAAACCAGTCGAGGGCGCAGAAGTGGCTCTTGGAACGGCAACTGTGACGACAAAGGCGGACGGTACTTATACATTTAACGATATCGCGACAGGAACATACACAGTTTCCGCAACAAAAGACGGATATCAGGCAGGAACAGCAGAAGTAATTGTAGAGGAAGACGATGTTGCAGTGAAAGATATCGTGCTGGTAAAAGGTTCAGATGCAGAGTTTGAAGGTGACGACACGCTTGTATCCGATCAGATGGTTGCTTCCATTTCCAACACATTCCCACAGGTTATCGGTTACACGATGAAAGGTGGAGAAAATGACGGAAAGAAATTCTATGGACAGACAAAAGAATTGACACAGCTGAAAGTCAATGGAAAACTTGTGACACCTACTGTGGACTATAAAAAGGAATCAGACAGTAAAGCGGTTTATACAATGAAGATTGATGAACAGGACATCAAAGCAACTGTGACAGCAGCTTTAGAAATAAAAGACAATACGCTGAGCTTTGATATTACAAAGATTGATGCTGCAGAAGGAACATTCCTTACTGTGGAAATTCCAAATCACAATCTTGTAACAGTAAAATCGAATCAGTCAGGGGCAGCATTTGACGGGGCAAACATGTCTACAAACACAACAAAGAGTGGTGACACACACAGCACGGTCAGTGCGTTGTCGGAGGCAAAACGTGGTTATATGTATGCGTTTGTATCAAATGATGAACTGAGTGCCGGATTGTGGAGCAACTCTGAGAACAATGTAACCGCTGACTGGCAGAGAGTTACAGAAGTCACACAGACTGTAGATGGTGTAAAAGAGACAGGCCTTAGCAGCACATATTGGACCTATCAGAAGAGTGCAGAGCACCGTATAGAGAACGAGGCTTACGAGATGCCATCGACCAAAGTTGTCATTACAGGTGATGAAAATGATGATGACACTGTAAACTGGCAGGATGGAGCGATTGCATATCGTTCGATTATGAATAATCCGGTTGGTTCTGAGTTGGTGCCGGATCGAGTGGCGATTCGTATTGCAATGAATTTTAACAGTCATGCACAGAATCCATTCTTGATGACTTATGACAATGCGCAGAAAGTGTATTTGAACACAGACGGATTGGGACAGAGTATTTTGCTCAAAGGCTACGGAAGTGAAGGGCATGACTCGGGGCACTTGAACTATGCTGATGTCGGAAGACGTATCGGTGGTGTGGAAGAGATGAAGAAACTTCTTGCGCAGGGGAAAGAGATCGGAGCAACATTTGGTATCCATGTAAATGCGTCTGAGACATATCCGGAGTCTAAATATTTTGAGGAAGACCGTCTTATGAAAGATAAAAACGGAAATCTTTCTTATGGATGGAACTGGTTAGACCAAGGTGTGAATATCAATGCTGACTATGACTTGAGACACGGACGTGAACAACGTTTTATAGATCTTTATAATGCGCTTGGTGGAGAAGACAACGACCTTGACTTTATCTATGTGGACGTTTGGGGAAATGGACAGTCCGGCGATAACGGAACTTGGGCAAGCCGTCAGCTTGCAAAAGAGATTACGCAGACATGTGGTTGGAGACTTGGAAGTGAGTGGGGACATGCAAATGAATATGATTCTACTTTCCAGCATTGGGCAGCTGACCTGACATACGGTGGAGCTACTTCAAAAGGAATCAACAGTGAGATTACACGTTTTATCCGCAATCACCAGAAAGATTCCTGGGTAGGTGATTATCCAAGCTATGGTGGAGCGGCAGTAGAACCACTTCTCGGCGGATATGACATGAAAGATTTTGAAGGATGGCAGGGACGTAACGATTACAAAGGTTATATTGAAAACTTATTTGATGATAACCTTGCTACGAAGTTCTTGCAGCACTACAAAGTTATGAAATGGGTGGACGGCGAACCTACAACAGTAGGAGGAGCTGCATGGACACCTGAAAAAGAGATCACGCTTCAGGACGATGCAAAAGAGAATACAGTTGTGGTAACAAGAAAATCTACAGATGGAGCTTCAGAAGATTATAAGCACAGAATCATGACATTCAATGGCAGAACAATCATGGACGGAGAAAAATATCTCATTCCATGGTTCTGGGATGCGAATGGAAAAGAATTAGCAGCCAAAGACGAAAAATTATATCACTGGAATCAGGCGGGCGGCACATCTACATGGGATCTTCCGGAAGGATGGGAAGGCGCAAAGTTGTATCAGCTGACAGAGACTGGAAATGTAGAATGCAGTGACCGTGCTGCAATCAGTGGTGGAAAGATTACAATCAATGCAGAAGCGAAAGTTCCATATGTACTTCATAAAGCTGGTGCAGGAGAAGGTATCAAAGCAACTGATCTGACATGGAGTAAAGGCGCTCATCTTGTAGATACAGGATTTAACAGTAATACTTTAGAACACTGGACAATCAAAGGCAACGACGGCGCAAAAATTGTATGGAGCGCAGCAAATAACATGATGCTGGAAGTTGGAAGTGAGAGCGAAGAAGTAACCCTGACTCAGACATTGACAGATTTAGAGCCTGGAAAAGGATATGCGGCATACGTAGGTGTAGATAACAGATCTGATGCGAAGGCATATATCGAGGTGTCTGTAGATGGAAAAGTGATTTCTAACTACACAGAAAAATCAATTGCGAAGAACTATTTACAGTCTTATGCGCACAATACAAACAATGCAACAATTAAAGGTGGCGGAAGCTACTTCCAGAATATGTACGTATTCTTTACCGCGCCGGAAGATGGAAAAGAAGTAACACTTACTCTGAAACGTGAAAAAGGAGCAGGAAAGACTTATTTTGATGATGTCAGAGTTGTAAACAATCAGTTTGGTGAGACCGAGACAGATGGAAACTTTAATCCATTTGTATCAAAAAACAAACTGGAACAGACATTTGAAGCAGTACCGCAGGGACTTTTCCCATTTGTTATCAGTAATGTGGAAGGTGTTACAGATAACAGAACACACCTTTCAGAAAAACATGAACCATATACACAGTCAGGATGGTATGGTGTGAAAAAACTGGATGATGTTCTGAATGGAGACTGGTCTGTCAAGACAAACGGTTTGACAGGCGCAGGAAGATTGTTATATCAGACAATTCCACAAAATTTCCGTTTCAAAGAGGGAGTAACTTACAACATCAGCTTCAAATATGAGATGGGATCTGAAAACACATACGCATTTGCAGTTGGTAATGGAGAATCCAATGGCTCTAATTTCGAGACGTATGAACTTGAAAAAGCAGATCTGAATAATGCAGAACCAAAAACATTCAAGTTCAGACTGACAGGAAAACCTGGGGATCAGTCATGGATTGGTATTTATTCAACAACGACACCGGCGGATACAGGAGAAGCAGGCGGAAATGAAGCGAACTTTGGCGGTTACAAAGATTTCGTATTAGATGACCTTGTGATCCAAGTATCAAAAGCACAGAAAGGTGAATTGGAAGAGCTGGTAGCTGCAAACAACAACCGCTATGAAGTGAATTATACAGCAGAAAGCTGGAAAGTATTTGCAGATGCGATGGCGGCAGCGAACGCGGCTTTGGACGATTTCGAGGCAGAGCAGGCAACTGTTGACACTGCAAAAGCAAACCTGGAAAAAGCAATTAAAGATCTTGATGTAATTGGTATTACGTTATCAGGAAAAGCAACAGACGAGTCAGGTGCCGGTCTTTCGGATATCACAATTTCTGTAGAAAACGGAAAAGACAAAGTTGTTTCCACAAAGACAGATGCAAATGGTAATTATGTACTTCCGGGGGTATTGTTCGGAGAAAAGACAGTTGTTGCAGAAAGCAATATATTTGCTACAAATCAACAAAAGATCACAGCTTCTGAGGAAAAACTGGAAGAGACATTGAACTTTACGATGAAAACAGAGACAACAAGGGTGGAAGGTAAAGTAACGGCAGTTGGAGAACCTGTGGAAGGTGCAACTGTTACAATTGGAGATAAAACAATGACAACAGACGCGGAAGGTAACTATGCAATTGATGAGGTTGTCACAAAAGTTTACACTGTAAAAGTGGAAAAAGAAGGTTACGATGCACTTTCCAAAGAAGTTGTTGTATCAAAAGGCGACAAAGTAGTTGCGAACTTCATGCTTTCACCGCTTACGAGAGAGGAAGCAGATTATGAGAACAACTATGATGATGGTGTGAAGACATGGGATAACCTTGCGGGTAACACGGCAAGTACAACAATCACGATGGTCGACGGTCAGACAAAGATCATCTTCCCAGGCGGACATGCAAATGTATACGAAACAGAGGCACCACAGTTTAAGAATGGTGTTGTGGAGATGGACATCACATCAGATAAACCGGGTATCCGTATCGGTCTTCTTTTAAGGGCGAAAGATATGAACAACCGTGTATATGTAGGTGTTGGAGATGCTGCAAACAAATATTTTGCAGAACACTGGGGCAAAGGTGGAAATGCATGGACCTCTATGCACGATGGACCAACATTTGCAGCGGGACAGAAGATGCACTTAAAAGCAGAAATTGTTGATAAGACAATAAAACTTTGGGTGAATGAAGAACTGGTACTAACAGAGACAATGTCTGGTATACCAATGGATGCAGGGTGCATCGGAATTAACACAAGAAATAACCATACTATTTATGTGGATAATGTAAAAGTAACTTCTTATGACCTTCCGACAGGAGATCTTCAAAATGTTGCAGGACGTGTTGTAGATGGACAGAATCAGGCGATTGAAGGTGCAAAAGTAGAACTGTTAGACAATAATGGAAAAGCTTTGAAAGCAACGACAACGGATACTTTGGGTAATTATAAATTCAAAAATGTTGTAGTTGGTGAGTACAGTGTAAAAGCAACAGCAGGTGAGCTGAGCAAAGAAGTTCCGGTGACAGTTGTGACAGGCGAAGATTATGTTGTGGTTGATAAGATTGTGCTTGGGGAAGTAGTTGATAAAGCTCTTCTTGAGTTTGCGATTCAGTATGCAGAAGAACAGATGGCTGATGAGAGATATCCGGATGTAATTCCTGCAGTGCGGGAAGCGTATGAAAAGGCATATAAAGCTGCAAAAGCAGTTTATGAAAATCCGGCTGCGACAAAAGAAGAAGTGGAGAGTGCATACTGGGCACTTGCAGAAGCCGGACAAAAATTGAACTGGTATAAAGGAGATCTTACAGATCTTCAGGCGGCATATGACATGTATGAAGGAAAAGATCTGAGCATCTATACAGAAGATACAAGAAAAGCTTTAGAAGAAGCTTTAAAAGAAGCAAAAGAGATATTAGATCTCGGAGAAAATGCAGTAAAAGAACTTGTGGATGCAGCATTGGAAAAATTGAATGCAGCAATCGAAGGACTGGAATTGATTCCGGTAGATAAGTCAAAATTGCAGCAGCTTGTAAATGATGCAAAACGGTATGAGGACAGAATCGAGGAATACACACCGAAGACAGCAGAAGAATTTATGAAAATGCTTGAAGCTGCACGTGAAGTACTGAATACAGATCCTGTAAGTCAGACAACAATTGATTCTGCATATGTCGCATTGCAGCAGGCGATCTTCGAATTGAGATTGATCCCGAATAAAGATAAGCTGGAAGACTTGATCAACAAAGTGGAGAATATGGATCTGAGTGGTTACACAGCAGAAACAACTCTTGCGGTGAGAAATGCACTGAAAGAGGCGAAGGCGGTTTATGATGACAAAGATGCGACACAGCAGGAGGTGGACTCAGCTCTTACTAAATTAGCGAAAGCAGTTGATGGTTTGAAGAAATCCGATGTTTCAAAACCAGAGAGTGATAAGAAACCGGGAACATCCGGAGATAACAAAAAGCCAGCTAAAACTGGCGACACAACATCTCCAATCGGATGGGGCGCGGCAGGAATGGCAGCGGTTCTTGCGGTAGTTGCAGCATTTTTGGCAAGAAGAAAAAAGCGCTAAAAATACAGTAAAATAGACTGTGACGGAGAAGGGGCACGTAAGTGCCTCTTCTTTTTTGCTTTCCATATAGGTCAATTAGTGGTATAATAGGATTTGAAACTTTAGGATTTTGAGGGCAAAGAGATGAAAAAAGACGTACATTTGAAAGGAATGCTGAGGCTGTATATGCAGTGGCCGGCAGTGATGTCAATTTTATTGATTGCAATGAACCTGTGGATATATTCTGTGGACAAACGTGCAGGGGTAATTATGAGTTTGTTTGTTGCGGTGTATATTGTAATAGTCGGGGTGTTATATTTCTATAATAAGTCGATTATTTTTTCAGATCTGGTTGATTTTGCGGCGCAATATGGATCGGTACAGAATGTATTGTTAAAGGAATTGCAGTTTCCGTATGCCATTCTTTTGGAAGATGGACAGATTATATGGAATAATACCTGTTTTTCAGAAGTGTTTGGGAGCGAAGCGAAGACGGGAACCTATCTTAGCAAATACATTCAGGAGCTGAATCGAAGCGTATTTCCAAAAGAGAAAGACAAGCCAATTGAAAAAGAAGTAAGCTATAATGGAAGAGATTACCGTGCGATTCTGTCTAAAGTACCTGTGCAAGATTTGCAGGAGGCAGAGAATATCTTACAGATGAGAAAAGGCAGAGAATATTTTGTGACAGTTACTTTGAGTGATGTTACAGAGATGAACGAGTATATTCGTGCAAATGAAGAGCAGAAGCTTGTTGCAGGGTTAATTTACATCGATAACTATGATGAAGTTATGGAAAGTGTTGAGGAAGTTCGACAGTCTCTTTTGGTTGCGTTGATTGACAGAAAGATCAATCAATATATGTCAGTCAATGACGGTATTGTGAAAAAGCTTGAAAAAGATAAATACTTTTTCGTGATCAAAAAGTCCTATTATAAAGAGATGGAGAAGAATAAGTTCGCGGTGCTTGATGAGGCGAAAAGTGTTAATATCGGGAATACAATGCCAGCCACACTGAGTATCGGTATAGGGATTGCAACAGATACATACGCGCAAAGTTATAACTATGCCCGTGTGGCGATTGACCTGGCACTTGCCCGCGGCGGAGATCAGGCGGTTGTGAAGAGCAACAGTGGAATTACTTATTTTGGTGGTAAGAGAGAACAGACATCGAAGAACACAAGGGTTAAAGCCAGAGTCAAGGCTGAGGCTCTTCGGGAGTTTATCACGGCGAAAGACCAGGTTATTGTCATGGGACATAAGATTGCAGATGTGGATTCATTTGGCGCGGCAGTTGGAATTTACCGTGCAGCGTTGACGATGGAAAAGAAGGCTTACATTGTGCTGAATGATATTACATCTTCCGTTCGTCCGCTGTATCAGTCGTTTTGTGAAAGTCCACTGTATCCGGACGATATGTTTATCAGATCGGAGGATGTGGATGAGATCATTAATGAAAGTACGGTGGCGGTTGTTGTTGATACGAATAAGCCGGAGATGACGGAATGTCCGGATCTGCTTAAGATGACAAAGACAATCGTGGTGTTTGACCACCACAGGCAGAGCAGCAATATGATTGAGAACACGGTGCTTTCCTACATTGAACCTTATGCGTCATCTTCGTGTGAGATGGTATCAGAAGTATTGCAGTATATTACAGATGATGTGAGAATTACAAATGTGGAAGCAAACAGTATGTATGCCGGAATTGTGATCGACACGAACAATTTTATGAACCGTACAGGAGTGAGAACATTTGAGGCGGCCGCATTTTTGAGAAGATGCGGAGCGGATATTACCTATGTGCGGAAGATTTTCCGTGATAATATGGAATCTTACCGTGCAAAAGCGGAGATTGTAAGTAGTGCAGAGGTGTTCTGTGATGAGTATGCAATCGCAAGATATGAGAATGCGGAAATAGACAGTCCAACGATCATCGGTGCACAGGCGGCGAATGAACTTCTGAACATTGATGGAATTAAAGCGTCGTTTGTATTGACCAAGTATAACGGAAAAATCTATGTCAGTGCGCGTGCGATTGATGAAGTGAATGTTCAGATTATCATGGAACGTGTCGGCGGAGGCGGACATATGAATACTGCCGGAGCCCAATTCCAGCACACCAATATGGAAGAGGCAATTGAGACGTTGAAAGAGACGATCTATACAATGAAAGAAGAAGGAGATATTTAGTTATGAAAGTAATTTTGTTAGAAGATGTAAAAGCGCTTGGTAAAAAAGGACAGATTGTGAATGTGAATGACGGATATGCAAGGAATTTTATTTTACCTAAAAAATTGGGAGTGGAAGCAAACAACAAAAATCTGAATGATCTGAAACTGAAAAAGGCAAATGATGAAAAGATTGCACAGGAACAGCTGGAAGAAGCGCAGGAACTTGGAAAGAAGATTGAGGCAGGAAAAGTGGAGCTTGCAATTAAAGTAGGAGAAGGCGGAAGAACATTTGGCTCGGTGTCTACAAAAGAAATTGCAGCAGCTGTAAAAGAGCAGATGGGATATGATATTGATAAGAAAAAGATACAGTTAAAAGAAGCGATCAAGACGCTTGGAACACACAATGTACCTGTAAAACTTCACACGAAAGTAACAGCAGAATTAAAAGTGGTTGTGAAGGAAGCGTAGGAGGCAGACAATGGAAGAAGCACTCATAAAACGAGTTCTCCCACACAGCATTGAGGCGGAGCAGGCAGTTATCGGAGCTATGCTGATGGACAAAGAAGCAATCTTGACCTCGTCAGAGATTATCAGCGGTGAGGATTTCTATCAGTCAGCTTATGGAATTCTGTTTGAGACTATAGTGGAATTGTTCAATGAAGGAAAACCGGTTGATCTGATCACATTGCAGAATCGTCTGCGGGAAAAGGATGTCCCGGCAGAGGTCAGCAGTCTGGAATTTGCAAGGGATCTGTTAAGCGCGGTACAGACATCTGCGAATGTAAAATATTACGCAGAGATTGTATCAGAGAAAGCAATGCTGCGTCGACTGATTAAGTTGAATGAAGAGATTGCCAATATCTGTTATCTTGGAAAAGAGCCGTTGGAGGCGGTGCTTGAGACAACGGAAAAGAAAGTATTTGAACTTGTTCAGCGGAGAAATACCGGAGACTATGTGCCGATAAAAGATGTTGTGCTGAGCGCGCTGGAAAAGATTGAGAAGGCATCGAAAACGAATGGAAGTGTCACCGGAATCCCGACAGGTTTTTTGGATTTGGACTATAAGATGTCAGGACTTCAGCCTTCCGATTTGATTCTTGTGGCGGCGAGACCGTCCATGGGAAAGACAGCGTTTGTGTTGAATATTGCGCAGAATGTGGCGTTTAAAGAAAATAAAACAACTGCTATTTTTAGTTTGGAGATGTCAAAAGAGCAGTTGGTAAACCGTCTGTTTTCTCTGGAGTCGCAGGTAGATTCTCAGTCGCTTCGTACAGGTAATCTGAAGGATTCGGATTGGGAAAAGCTGATTGAAAGTGCGGGAATTATCGGGAAGTCCAATCTGATCATCGATGATACACCGGGTATTTCGATTTCGGAACTGCGTTCAAAATGTAGAAAGTACAAGCTGGAACATAATTTGGAATTGATTATTATCGACTATTTGCAGTTGATGACAGGGCGTGTCGGAGGAAGAAGTGAGTCCAGACAGCAGGAAATTTCGGATATTTCGAGATCGTTAAAAGGTCTGGCGAGAGAGCTGAATGTGCCGGTGATCGCATTGTCGCAGTTGAGCCGTGCGGTAGAACAAAGACCGGAGCACAGACCGATGCTTTCGGATTTACGTGAATCAGGGGCAATCGAGCAGGATGCCGATGTGGTAATGTTTATTTACCGTGATGACTATTACAATAAAGATACAGAATTGAAAAATGTAGCAGAGATTATTATTGCAAAACAGAGAAATGGTTCGATTGGAACAGTCAATTTGACATGGCTGCCGAACTATACAAAGTTTGCAAATTATCTGAAACAGGATTGATGAATCTGGAATGTGGTATAAGCAGATACTGCATTCTGGATTTTTTATTGCATAAAAATTATGACCTATGCAGTAAGAAGTGCGCTGCAAGGATCGAACTGCTGCGAATAGTTATTTTTGAGAAAAAAGCAAAAAAAATAGTGTTTCTTTTGGGAAAATATGCTAATATAAAAAACGGGAGAAAGGTACAAAACAAAAAATAATATGCGTTTGTACGGAAAAAGAAAGGAGAAATATGAAAAAGTTTATGAAAAAACTTTCGGCAATTATGTTAGTTGCTGCCATGGTGTGTACGACATTTTTGAGTTATATGCCATCGTTAGATGTATTGGCAGCTCCGAAGATGATGGCACATCTGAAAGCCGGAAGTGGGAATGCAAACGAGCACTTTGGCGGTGCAAAGCCGGAGGCATTTGTCTTATCCAGCCAAAAGTTTACGGGAGAGGATTTAAGTGCTACGGTTCAGCTTGTAAGTGAGAGTAAAGACACGAGGTTTCGTTTTGTAACGAAATATGTGGATGATACTCATTGGAGTTATATCGCTTACGATACAGGAAAATGGCTTTATGAATTTAAAAATGGAGATGGGTCTTATGCAGCGTTATCAGGATTGCCAGAAGTCAACAAAGATGATGAGATTACGATTTCAACATCTTATAAGGACAATGGCTTGAATGTGACAGTTGAAAATAAGACAATAAACAAAAGTGGTTCAGCAGTTGTAGCTAATGAAAAATTTAATGAGCTGAAAACAGAATCAGGAGAGATTGGATTTGGTGCAGGTACTTTTGGAGAAGCTTACACAGAAATTTATTTCTCAGATGTAAAAGCTGGTGAGACAGCTTATAGCGACTACAGTGGCTGGCATGTATACAAGACTCTTTCAGGACAGGTTTGGGAACCATCTGTGGAAGTACCGGATGGAGGAGACACAGATCCGGAAAATCCTTCTGAAAACGGAAGAGCTTGGATTGAGTTAAAGGGTGGAAGCAACAATGGTGGTGGACACTCCTATGGCAATGCAAATGCAAAAGCGCCAGTACTGCTTCTTGATGATGACAAGAAGATGGAAGAGTCAGGAGAACTTTCTCTTGCTGTGAAGCCAAGCAATAACTGGGGTGTATTTTATACTTATGTGAATGACAATAACTGGTTATATGTAGGTCATGATACGAGCAGTGGCTGGTACTATCAGTATAACTTGAATGGAAGTGGATCTTATCCGAAAATCTCAGGACTTCCGGATCCGGTTGAAGGGGAAGAACTTCAGATGTCTATCTCATTGAACAGAGAGACATTGTCTGTGACAGTAAACGGAGTAACTTCGCGTGTGACAAATCAGGCATTGATCGATTTCAGTGAGGAGAATGCAGGTAAAGGCCGTTTCGGTGTGAAAACAAACAGTGCAACAACGATTTCTTTTGCGGATGTGATGTACGGAAAAGATAACTGTATGGAAGATGACTGGGTATTTTGTGCAGACCGTGACGGACAGTCGTTTAAAAAGACATATTCAAAACTTGTGCCGCTTACAGGTACAGTTACGGAAAAAGGAGAAGGCGGATTGGCAGATGCGACAGTTCGCGTTGGAAACAAGTCTGCAAAAACAGATGGAAATGGTAAATATCAGTTTGATGCGTTGGAACTTGGGACCTATACTATGGCTGTTTCCAAACCGGGATATCAGGCATTCTCAGGTGAAGTGACAATTGAAGATAAAAAAGATAATGTCAAAGATATAACACTGGAATTAAAAGCTCCATTGGATTTGTCAAAATACGATTCTATTTCATCTGATGAAATGAAAGTATATATCGGAAAAGAATTTCCGGTTGTGGCAAGATACCAGATGCTTGCGAATGGACAGGAGATTACAGATACATATTTCCGCGGAAATGAAACAGAACTTGATGAAGTTGCAATCAATGGTGTCGCTATAAAACCGGAAGTGGAAGTGACAGAGACAAAAGCAGACTCAAGAACATATGCAATGCATGTGGAGAAAGATGACATCAATCTGGATATGGATGTCAAAGTCAGTGTAAAAGAAAATGAACTGACATGGGAAGTAACAAAATTAGAAAAAGCAGAAGGTTGTGCAGATATTGCAACAATCGATGTTCCTGGATTGAACCTTCTGACTGTGGATGCAGTGGAGACAGGAGCCAATTTCGCAGGAGCAAAGGCTTCGACAACAACAACATCTTCCGGAGATGTATTTATTGATTTTGAAGATGGATTTGTACCATCTGAGACAGACGGATACCTGTATGGATTCCTGACAAATGGGAAATTAAGCGCAGGTCTTTACAGCAATTCCGAGGTGGAAGGAGACAAACGTGTCATTCGCAATAATGGGGCGGATACAATGAGTCTCACAAGTGCTGCATGGTACTACGAGTTGGGAGATGCAAACGGACAGAAGAATGCTTCAAAGTATGATGATTATCCGGTGAGTGAACTTCCATGTACAAAAGTGGCAATCGCAGCAGATGCAAATGGCGATGAGACAATCGACTGGAATGACGGTGCGCTTGCATTCCGTGATATTATGAACATTCCATACGGTTCTGAAAATATCAAAGATTTAGTAAACTATCGTATTGTTATGAACTTTGCAAGTATGGCATCAAATCCATACCATACAACAGCAGACAACATTAAAAAAGTGTATCTTGCAACAGATGGTCTTCCACAGGCGGTTATGCTCAAAGGATACGGTAACGAAGGACATGACTCTGCAAACTCTGAGTATGCTGATATTGCAGAAAGAGAAGGAGGAGTAGAAGATTTCCAGGAATTGATTAAGATTGCACATGACTATAACACAGAGATTGGTATTCACGTCAATGCACAGGAAGCTTATCCGGAAGCGGCATCTTTCAATGAAGAGATGCTTCAGAAACCATTTTCAAACGGATGGGGATGGCTTGACCAGTCACAGGTTATCGACAAACTTTGGGATTTGTCAAGTCAGGCAAGATGGAAACGTTTTGTACAGCTGTATGACAGAATCAACGGAACGGATTTCTATAGCAGAAAATGGCCGGATGCAGTTGAAAATTCTTTGGGTGAAGTAAACGCTACAAAAGAAGAAATCAAAAAAGATGCAGAATCCCGTGAAGACAATATGGATTTCATTTATCTTGACGTATGGTATCAGGATGCATGGGAGACAAGACAGATTGCGGATGAGATCAATTCTTTGGGATGGAGATTCTCTACAGAGTTCAGTGCGGAGGGTGAATATGACTCTACATGGCAGCACTGGTCTACAGATGCCGCATATGGCGGGGCAACATCAAAAGGATATAACAGTGATATTATCCGTTTCATCAGAAATGACCAGAGAGATTCTCAGGTATTGAACTATCCACAGTTCGGTGGAACAGCAGACAATCCGTTACTTGGAGGATACCGTCTGTACGGATTTGAAGGATGGGGTGGAGACAAAGATTATGACAACTACATTCTTCAGACATTCAATCAGAACTTACCTACAAAATTCTTACAGCACTACTATGTGACAGATTGGGAGAATTATGAAGAGGGAGAGTCTCCGGTTGGAAACCATGAAAAACAAATCACATTGAGAAATGACAGCGGTGATGAAGTTGTTGTCACAAGAAACGAAGAACAGCGCAGCGATGATAACATTGAGCGTACAATTACATTAAATGGAAAGAAAGTATTAGATGATGTCACATATCTGCTTCCATGGACAGATAATCAGGATGGCAGTGAAAAACTGTATTACTGGAATTTGGACGGTGGACAGACAACATGGGAACTTCCAGATGGATGGGAAGGTCTTGCGAATGTTGTGATGTATGAACTTTCTGATCAGGGTCGTATCAACGAGACAAGTGTTGCTGTGTCTGGAAATTCAGTGACATTAGATGCAAAAGCTGCTACAGCCTATGTGTTGGTAAAAGGTGATGCGGCAGGCGTAAAAGAACTTGCAAATGACTTTGGTGAGTATGACTATGTGACAGATCCGGGATTCAACGGATATGCCGCAGGGGAAAAACTATCTGCAGATGAATGGTCTGGCGATATCAACGATGATGCAGTTGTAGTAGAAAAAGCAGATACAGGAGATCAAAGACTTGCATTCAACAGTCCTCTTGACGGTGTGTCAGTGACAACTACAATCAAAGGTTTGACAAAAGGAACAGACTACGTAGCAGAAGTTTATGTGGAAAACAATAGTGATGCAAAAGCTTCTATTGAAGTGAATGCAGGAGAAAAGAAAGTTTCTAATTATACAGAGCGTTCGATTCTCAATAACTACGTAAAGAGTGACCAGAAAAACGGAAGCAAGATGCAGCGTATGCAGGTTTCATTTACAGCAGAGAGTGAGACTGCACAGCTAACACTTTCAAGAGGCTACGGCGATGGTTCTACTTATATGGACGATATCCGTATCGTTGAGAAATCTTTGAATAACTTCCAGGAAGATGGTGTGTTCAAACAAGATTTCGAGACAGTAGTACAGGGCTTGTATCCATTTGTGTTAAGCTCTGCACAGGGTATTTCTGACCCGGCTACACATTTATCGCAGCTGAACGCACCATATACACAGGCTGGATGGAATGGAAGAGTCATCGATGATGTTATCGATGGAAACTGGTCATTAAAGCATCACGATGGAAATACAGGAATTATTTATCAGACAATTCCTCAAAACTTCCGTTTTGAACCTGGTAAAGTGTATACAGTAGAGTTTGACTACCAGTCAGGACCGGATAAAGCGTATGCGATGGTAGTTGGTGATGGAACAACTTACACCACTCCTTCAGATGATGAGTATCTGGCTCAGGCACGTGGTGAAGATGAGACAAAACATGTAAAAATGCAGGTAGTTGGTTCGGGAAGCGGACAGACATGGATTGGTCTGTACGAAAACGGAAGCAAAGCCGGAACAGGAAGCATGGGACAAAGAGACTTCGTTCTCGACAATCTTGTGATCACAGAGGAGAAAGATGCAACATCTGTGACATTGGAATCTACAGAGCTTTACAAAGGTGAAACTGCAAAAATTTATGGAAATAATCTAGATCAGATTACATGGGAAACAAGCAATGATAAAGTTGCAGTAGTGGACAAAGAAGCAGGAGTTGTAAAAGCACTTGCAGCAGGAACAGCAACTTTGACAGCGACGCTTTCAAAAGATGAGAAGATTACATTTGAGATCACGGTTACAGACGGTGTAGTGACAGAGATTCCAAGAGAGGAATTTGATGGAATCACATCTTCTGCAAACACAGAACAATCCTCCGGAGAACCGGCAGGAAGCGGTGTTGCATCAGCAGCAACAGACGGTGACTCTTCCACATACTGGCATTCACAGTGGAGTGGATTTACTGTGAGCAAAGAAAATCCTGCAATTCTCACAGTCGATCTTGGAAAAGAAATGTCAATTGGAGGATTCAAATTCCAGCAGAGACCGGGAACGAATAATGGTATTGTTTACAAATATCACTATGAAGCCTTTGATGCAGCAGGAGAGAAAGTTGCTTCCAGCGATACAATTTCTGTTGATAATGCGCAGAGAGCAGGCGGACAGTGGATTACATCTCTGTTTGAAAGTGTAGCGAATGTAAAAACAATTAAGATTTATGTAGAAGAAGGAAAAGGAAACTTTGCGGCAATCGCAGAAGTAGTTCCGCTTCGCATGCAGAAGGTTGCAGATTCGGCGACATTAGATGATGTTACAATAAAAGTCGGTGAAAAAGTCAGATTGGAAGCTAAACACAATGAGGACACCATTTTGACAGGAATCGTATGGAGTTCTTCTGATAAAGAAGTTGTAAAGGTAAATCAGAATGGAGTCGTAACAGGTTTGAAAGCCGGAACAGCGACTATCACGATTAAAAATGCGATCGGGAAACTGGCGTCATGTACAGTGACAGTAACAAAAGACGAAGTGATACTGGATAAAGAGGATCTGCAAAAGGCGATTGACAAAGCAGAAACATTAGACTTGGATAAGTACAAAGACGGTGTGGAAAAAGATGCATTTAAGGCAGCTTTAAGTAAAGCGAAAGACGTTTTGGCGAATGCTAAGACACAAGATGAGATTGACGAAGCGACAAGCGAATTAAATGCAGCGATAAATGCATTAAAAGAGGTGGAAAAACCAGTAGAGCCATCTGCAGATAAATCAAAATTAGAGAAATTCTACAAAGACTGTCTTGCTTACTACAAAGAGACAAATCATTCAAAAGAAAACTGGCAGAAATATCAGACAGTACTTGCTGATGTGAAAGCAGTACTTGAGAATGAAAATGCAACACAGGACGAAGTTGACAATGCATTGAAAGTATTAGTTGAGATTACAGGTATTCTGAACAAAGAGCTGGAAGATGCAGGCAAAGAGCCGACAACACCGCCAACACCAACAACGCCTAACGGAGAAGGAAATAATGGTGGAAATGGCAATGTGACAACTGGAGATATGACAACATGGGGAATGACAGCAGTTGTAATGTTATTGGCAGTCGGCGCGGTAGTAGTTGTAATAAGAAGAAAAAGAGAAACAAGATAAGAGATAAGCTTACTAAAAAGGCACAAATCCATTTGGGTTTGTGCCTTTTTGCAAGTTTACATATAAAAAATGGGAAAATATATGCAAAAAGAATGAGGAATATGGTATAGTAAGAATGTATATGTGCGAAATGTTTAAAAGAAAAGGAGGATAGAAAGAAATATTAGTAAAAATATAAAAAGGAAAGGGAAATTATGAAAAGAAAACATTTAAAACGTGTAGTGGCAGGTGCGTTTGCAGCAGTGATGGCAACATCTGGAATATCATTTCCACAGGCAAATGTGCATGCAGAAGAAAAAGGGAATGAATTAAGGCTTTGGTACGATGAGCCAACATCACAAGGCACGAATATTCTTGGTGCCGGTTCTGGGTATGATACAGACGAAAAAAACAGATGGCAGCAACATACATTGCCGATTGGTAATGGTGATATGGGAGCGAATGTCTACGGAGAAATTGCAAGTGAACATTTGACATTCAATGAGAAGACACTTTGGACAGGCGGTCCGAGTGAAAGCCGAAAAGACTATATGGGTGGAAATTCAACAGAAAAAGGGCAGGACGGAGCGTCACTGAAAAATATCCAGAAATTATTTGCGGAAGGAAAAACTTCTGAAGCGACTGCGGCATGTAATAATCTGCTGGTTGGAATAAGTAACGGATACGGCGCTTATCAGCCGTGGGGCGATATTTATTTTGATTACAAAGATATCACAGAGAAAAATGCGACAGAATATCAGAGAGATCTGGATCTTAAGACAGCAATCTCGACTGTTTCGTTCAAAGAAGACAGTACACAGTACACAAGAGAATTTTTTATGAGCCATGACGATGATGTCTTAGTTGCACGTTTGGAAGCAAAAGGCTCAGAAAAATTGAATTTGGATGTACGTTTTCCTTCAAAGCAAGGCGGAAAGACCGTGGCGGAAGGAAATGATACATTAAAATTATGCGGAGCACTGACAGACAATCAGATGAAATATGCATCTTATCTGACGGTGAAAGCGGATAATGGTTCTGTGACAGGTTCAGGGGACAAATTGACGGTAAAAGATGCAAGTACAGTTACTGTGTATTTGTCAGCAGCTACGGATTACAAGAATGCATTTTATAATGAAGACAAGACAGAAGATTACTATTACCGCACAGGTGAGACGGATGAAGCGTTAGCAAAACGTGTAAAAGAAACTGTGGATAAAGCAGTAGAAAAGGGATACAAAGAAGTAAAAGCAACACATTTAGAAGATTATCAGGAACTGTTCAACCGCGTATCTTTAAATATTGGACAGACAGTGTCTGAAAAGACAACAGATGACTTATTGAAGACATACAAGGACGGAAGTGCCAGCGAGTCGGAAAAACGCCAGTTGGAGAATATGTTATTCCAGTACGGCAGATATTTGACAATTGCCTCTTCAAGAGAAGATTCACAGCTTCCATCCAATCTACAGGGAGTATGGAATAGTCTGACAAATCCACCATGGAGCTCAGACTATCATATGAATGTAAACCTTCAGATGAACTACTGGCCTACATATTCTACAAATCTTTCAGAATGTGCATTGCCATTGATTGACTATGTGGATTCTTTAAGAGAGCCTGGACGTGTGACTGCGAAAGTCTATGCCGGTGTAGAGAGCAAAGACGGCGAGGCAAATGGTTTCATGGCTCATACACAGAATACACCATTTGGATGGACTTGTCCGGGATGGGCATTTAGCTGGGGATGGTCTCCGGCGGCAGTGCCATGGATTCTTCAAAACTGTTGGGAATACTATGAGTTCACAGGCGATACTGAATTTATGGAAGAAAATATTTACCCAATGCTAAAAGAAGAAGCTACATTCTATAATCAGATTTTGACAGAAGATAAAGATGGCAAATTAGTATCTTCTCCATCTTACTCACCGGAACACGGACCATATACTGCAGGTAATACATATGAGCATACATTGATTTGGCAGTTGTATGAAGATGCTGCAAAAGCGGCTGAGGTACTTGGACAAGATACAGAGCTTGCAGCAAAATGGAAAGAGAATCAGTCAAAATTAAAAGGACCAATTGAAATCGGTGACGACGGACAGATTAAAGAATGGTATGAAGAGACAACGTTGGATAGTATGAAGCCACAAGGAGCTGATCCGGCAGGACACAGACATTTATCACATATGTTAGGACTCTTCCCGGGAGATTTGATTGCACAGAAAGAAGAATGGCTGCAGGCAGCAAAAGTTTCGATGGACTATCGTACAGACAACAGTACAGGCTGGGGGATGGGACAGCGCATCAATACATGGGCAAGACTTGGAGAAGGCAATAAAGCACATGAATTGATCCAGAACCTGTTCAAAGGTGGAATTTATCCAAACCTTTGGGATACACATGCACCATTCCAGATTGATGGTAACTTCGGATACACATCAGGTGTGTCTGAGATGCTGCTGCAGAGCAATATGGGATATCTCAATCTTCTTCCGGCAATTCCGGATGTATGGGCAGATGGAAGTGTAGATGGACTGATTGCACGTGGCAATTTTGAAGTGGATATGGATTGGGCAAAGACAAGCCTGACAAAAGCTGAAATTCTTTCTAAAAATGGTGGAGAATGTGAGATTGGATATCCTGGCATCGCGAAGGCGAAAATTGTAGACAGTAAAGGTGCAGAAGTAACAGTTGAAAAAGTAAGTGAAGACCGTATTAAATTCAATACGACAAAGGGCGAGACTTACACAATGACTGAGATTCCGGAAAGACCGGTAAAAGCTCCGGCAAATGCATCTGCGATTTATAAAGATAACACAGCAATCGTGACATTTGATGCAGTGGCAAACGCAGAAAAATATGTTGTATATGCATCAACAGACGGAACAACATACAATAAGGTCGGCGAAGTGGAAGGGACAGAATACAAAGCAGAAGATTTCGCAGAAGGAACAACTTATAAAGTAGCAGCAGTGGTAGAAGGAAAAGAAGGAGAGAAGACTTCGAAAATCACACCAGAGCAGTTGGCTGTAACCAATAAGATTGATGATCGTGACAGCAGAATCGAGTATTCTTCCGGCTGGGGCAACTGGGGACCACAGGAAGGTCAGTATGAAAAAACAGAGAAATACTCTAATACAGTAGGCGATACAGCAGAACTTTATTTCTATGGAACAGGAGTTCGTGTGATCGGTATGAAAAATACAGACTGCCGGACATTTGATTTATATGTAGATGGAGAGTTGAAGAAAAAGGATGTGAGCACAACCTCTAGTACATGCCAGAGACAGCAAGTACTTACTGAAGTAACTGGTTTGGACAAAGGGATTCACAAAGTAAAATTAGTTGTAAAACAGGGTAAGATTTCTCTGGATGCATTTGAATTTGATGCGGCGGTGGAAGCAACAGGATTACAAATTACAGGTGCTGACTCTTTGAATATGAATGCATCGAAGACATTACAGCTGGAAGCAGTGTATACACCAGAAGGTGCAGCAGGTGCAGGAGTGGACTGGTCTGTAGATAAAGAAGAGGTTGCAACAATCGATGCAAATGGTCTTCTGACAGCAGTGAAGGCAGGAACAGTCGTTGTGACAGCAACAGACAAAGAAAATGAAAAATTGACGGCGACAAAGACAATCACAATCACAAAAGAAGCGACAACTGTAAAATATGATGACCGTGATAAGAGCATTACATATGATTCTCACTGGAGTCCATGGGATGACGGAAAACATTACAATGGCACAGAGACTGAGACTACAACAGATGGTGCAAGATTCTCATTTGAATTTAACGGAACAGGCATTGGCTTGTATGTGATGAAATTAGAAAAATCCGGAAATACAGGAGGAGCGCAGCTTAAGATTGAAATTGACGGTCAGGAAGCTGGAAAAGTATCTACTTTCACGACAGTAGCAGGAAGTGAGCCACAACAGAAGGTATTTGAAAAATTAGATTTGACAGATGGAAAACATACTGTCAAAGTGACCGTAGATGGTCTGGCACAGGATGCAAAAGACGCCGGTGTTACAAGTCCGAAAGTATGCTTTGACTACTACGAAGTGACTGTAGGCGGGGAAGAAAAACCAGATTGTGAGCATAAGAACACAGAGGTTCGGAATCAAACAGATGCCACATGTACAGAGGCTGGTTACACAGGTGATACAGTATGTAAAGACTGTGAAGTGATTGTGAAGGCAGGAACAGTTATAGAAGCAAAAGGTCATGATGCAGAAACACGCAATGCCAAAGAAGCTACATGTACAAAAGATGGTTATACTGGTGATGAGGTATGTAAAGTTTGTGATACCGTAGTGGAAAAAGGAACTGAAGTGAAAGCTTTAGGACACGATTTCACAGAGTGGACAGTAGAAAAAGAGCCAACTGAAACTGAGGAAGGCTTGGAAGTCCGGACATGTGAACGTGAGGGCTGTGAAGTGAGAGAAGAACGAGCAATTCCGAAACTTCCAGTTACACCTGACAAAGTAGATAAATCCGCATTGGAAAAATACTATAACGAATGTCTGGAATACTACAAAGGGGCAAACTATACAGCTGACAGTTGGAAGGTATATCAAGCAGCTATGGATCAGGCAAAAGCAGTACTTGACAATGAAAAAGCAACTGAGAAGGATGTAAAAGATGCTGTCCTGGCAATCAAAGATGCAACGGAACAGTTGAAAAAAGTTAGCAATAGTACACAGCCAGAAAATCCGGACAAAGATAATACGGATAATAAAGGTGATAACAAGAAACCGGTAACTGGCGATAACGTGAATGCGGCTGTTTGGTCAATTGTAGGAATTACTGCAATTTTTGCAGTGGCAGTTGCTGTGTTGAGAAAGAGACGCAGAGCATAAAGGCTGAATAAAACAAGAGCAAAAAAAAGAGATGGAATCTGAATAAAAAAACAGATTTCCACTCTCTTTTTTTGTGCAGAACAATGTTTGGTTGTGAGAGAAAAATGTCAAAATATAACAATAAAGCATATTTTTGGGAAGAAAATTGTTGTATTTGACATATGAAGTGGCTATAATAGAAAGGAAAAAGAAAATTATATAAAAAGCATTATTTTTAGGAATGCGGAAAGTGAGAAAAGCATGATGAAATGGAAAAAACATGGGAAGACATGTGTCAAAAAAGTGCTTGGTGGGACGATGGCAGCAATGCTTGCAGTTTCCGGAGTAAATTTTCCTGATGCGACTGTTGCACAGGCGGCATCCACAAAGCCTGATCAGGATCCAATGAAGATTCGTTTTGACGAGCCATTGTCAAAAGGAAAATTGACAGGATCTTCAGGTAATTTTACAAAACCAGGAAGTGATACAGACTGGTGGCAGCAGTTATCTCTTCCAATCGGAAACTCTTATATGGGAGCGAACATATATGGTGAAGTAGAAAAAGAGCACCTGACATTCAATCAGAAGACATTGTGGAATGGCGGACCTTCTGAGACACAACCTTATACAGGCGGAAATATCAGCACAGTGAATGGGCAGTCAATGTCTGATTATGTGAAATCCGTGCAGAATGCATTTTTGACTGGGGACAGTAATGCATCCAGCATGTGCGAAAAGTTAGTTGGTACAAGTTCAAGAGAATATGGCGCTTATCAGGGATGGGGCGATATTTATCTGGATTTTGACAGAGAAGAACCTCAGGAAGAAGAAAAGATCATCAGTGATACAAGCGATGAGATCAAATATGAATCTATGTGGCATTCATATCCACAGCCTGATTGGGAAGGCGGTTCAGAACATTATACAAACGACCCGGGAAAATTCACTGTATCGTTTGAGGGAACCGGAATTCAGATGATCGGTGTAAAATACAATGAGATGGGGAATTTCAAAGCGACGGTAGATGGCAAAGAGGTTACCGGAAGTATGTATTCCGCTACGAAACAGACAGGAGTTGTTTTGTTTGAAATTTCAGGTTTGGAGCAGGGAACACATACACTAACATTTGAATCAATAAGAGATGATGCAGGCAGAGCGAAAACATCTTTTGATTATTTGAAAGTATTAGAAGGGGAGACAATTGACTGGAACCCGACAGTAGAAAGCGAAAAAGTAAAATTTGAAGGAAGCTGGGCGCGCTGGGATCGTGCGGCAAATAACGAAAATGATGCAGATTCCTGGTTTGGAAAAGACGAAGTATATGTAGATGCTGCCAATGCAGAAGGAGCAACTCTTACATGTAAGTTTACAGGAACAGGATTTGAACTCTTTGGAGCAAAGAGCAGCGGATTGGGCAAGTTCCAATACAAAGTAGACGATGCGAAGGAGTGGACAGAGGTAAACACACACGCATCTGCTTTTTCAAGAGCAAGTCTTGTGAATGTGGCAGGGCTGACAAAAGGTGAGCACACACTTACTATTAAGGGTGTAAAAGGCAATAAAGTGTCTTTTGACGGTATTGTAACTACAATGAAGGAAGAGGATCCTGATAAAGAGGAACATACAGAGACAACAAACTACGAGAGAGCATTGGACATCGATACAGCGCTTGCGACAGTGTCTTATGACAGAGATAATACACATTACTATCGTGAGTATTTTGCAAGTTATCCGGACAATGTGATTGCGATGAAACTGACAGCGGAGGAAATCAAAGGCTCTGAAGGCGAGATGCGTCCATTGGAATTTGAGGTAAGTTTCCCTGTAGATCAGCCGGGCGACAAATCTCTTGGAAAAGAAGTTACATATACAACAGAGGACGATTCGATTATTGTTGCAGGTAAGATGAAAGACAATGATTTGAAATTAAATGGGCGGTTGAAAGTTGTAACAAAAGACGGTGAGGTCACTCCGGTAGAAGGAAAAGAAGGAACACTTCTTGTCAGTGATGCGACAGAAGTATATATCTATGTCACAGCGGACACAGATTATGAGATGGTACATCCGGAATACCGTACTGGCCAGACAGATCAGCAACTTGCAGATGAAGTTAAAAAAGTGATGGATGATGCAACAAAACAAGGGTATGATCAAGTAAAAGAAAATGCTCAGGCTGATTATAAAAACATCTATGACAGAGTAAAAATTGATTTTGGTCAGGAGGCGTCAGATAAGACAATTGATGAATTGATCAAAGCATATAAAGATGGAAATGCAAGTACAGAAGAAAAAGCTTATTTGGAGACAATGATTTTCCAGTATGGACGTTATCTGCAGATTTCTTCTTCAAGAGAAGGGGATAAACTGCCGGCAAACTTGCAGGGAGTATGGCTGGATTGTACAGGTGCAGCGAATAGTCCGGTCGCATGGGGAAGTGACTATCATATGAATGTAAATCTTCAGATGAACTATTGGCCGACTTATGTGACAAATATGGCGGAGTGTGCAGAGCCGTTGATTGACTACGTGGAAGGATTGCGTAAACCAGGACGTATCACTGCATCTACATATTTCGGAATTGATAATTCAGATGGTAAACAGAATGGCTTCATGGCAAATACACAGAACACACCATTTGGATGGACTTGTCCGGGATGGGCGTTTAGCTGGGGATGGTCTCCGGCAGCAGTTCCGTGGATTTTGCAGAATGTATATGAAGCGTATGAGTATTCAGGCGATGTGGAAAAATTAGAGTCTGAGATTTTCCCAATGATGGAAGAAGAAGCAAAATTCTACATGTCTATCTTAAAAGAAGTAACAGATGCAGATGGAACAAAACGTTATGTAACAGTTCCGGCATATTCACCGGAACATGGTCCATATACAGCAGGAAACGTATATGAAAACGTGCTTGTATGGCAGCTGTTTAACGATTGTATTGAGGCAGCAGAAGCTTTGAATGCAAATGAGGCAGGAACAGTTTCAAAAGAACAGATTGATGAATGGACAAAATACCGTGATGGATTAAAACCAATCGAAATCGGTGACAGCGGGCAGATTAAAGAGTGGTATGATGAGACCGAATTTGGTCAGACAGCAAACGGTGCAATTCCGTCATTTGACGCGAAACATCGTCATATGTCACATTTGCTTGGCGTATATCCAGGAGATTTAGTAACTGTAGATAATAAACAGTATATGGATGCGGCAAAAGTTTCTCTGACAGCGCGTGGAGATAATGCGACAGGATGGGGAATCGCACAAAGATTAAACACATGGGCAAGAACAGGTGATGGAAATCATTCTTATCAGATTATCAATCAGTTTATTAAAACGGGTATTTATTCAAACCTTTGGGATTCTCATGCACCATACCAGATTGACGGAAACTTTGGATTCACAAGTGGTGTGGCTGAGATGCTTTTACAGTCAAATGCAGGATATATCAATCTGCTTCCAGCTATGCCGGATGAACAATGGACAACAGGATCTGTAAGCGGGCTTGTTGCAAGAGGCAATTTTGAAGTGAGCGAGAGCTGGAAAGATGGAGCGCTGACAGAGGCTAAGATTGTTTCAAACAATGGCGGAACATGTACAGTACAGGCTGGAGATTGGGAATATGTCGATGTAAGAGACAGCAAAGGAAACAAAGTAGCTGTATCAGGTGTTGAAGGGAAAGACGGCCGCGTGACATTTGAGACGACAGAAGGTGAAAGCTATGTGCTTACAGAAACAGACAAACCATCCATTGTTGTAGATAAGACAGCATTGAAAGACAAGTTAGACGAAGTAAATGCTTTTACAGATGCTTTGACAGACACAGAGTATACAAAAGAGTCAATCGAAGCATACAAGGCAGCTTTGAACGATACACTTGAAGATGCAAAAGAAGTCTATGGAAATGAGAAAGCGACACAGGATGAAGTTGATAATGCTGTGAAGGCATTGAACAGTAAGTTTAAAGATGCGCAGAAACTTTTGGAGAAAGTAGCAGTAGACCCGGATCCAGAGGAAGTAGATAAGACAGCATTGAAAGACAAGCTGGCTGAGGTAGACAAGTTTACAGAAAGTCTGAAAGATACTGTTTATACAGAGAAGTCAATCGAGGCATATAAGGAAACATTAAAATCTATTCTGGAAGACGCACGGAGCGTATACAATGATGATAAGGCGACACAGGACGATGTAGATGGAGTTCTTTCTAATCTCACAAGTAAGTTCGAGGAAGCGAAAAAACTTTTGAAGAAAGTAGATACTCCGACACCAGGAAAACCGGAAACGGGAAAACCAGAAGCGGAAAAACCGGATAAAAATCAACCGGATAAAGAGACACCAGTAACAGGAGACAGCAGTACAGTTGTCTGGATGATGTTAGCTATGGTTGTAGCGGGATTTGGAATTGTAATAGTCAGAAGAAAAAGAAGATATTAAAATGAAGTGAGGCGGTTCAAGGATGAACCGCCTTTATTCACATTTCAAACAGTTTTCTTAATTTCCTGATAGGAGCGGAACGTGCAGATTCTTTGCGATAAGTCTGCTGTTGACGGATTAGATGATCAAGTTTTTTATAACGGTCCTCTTCCTGCCGGTCCTGAGCTTGAAACAGGTAATTCATTTCTTTGATAATTGCTTGAGAAATGGACTGGCTTACAGATTCTTCCAGAATCTTATTGTTTTCAAGCATCGCATGTTGAAAGATTTCTTCTATTTGCAGTTGAATCTTTTCTAATGATGCATTAGAAGCCATGTCCAGTTGCTCCTCGGAAACCGAATTTGAAACGGTTGAATCTTCTTTAGGTTCTTTTTGAAGTTTAAGTTTGTCTCTCGTTCGCAGCATATCAGGGATGAGTCCCTTTAACTCCTTTAACTGTATCCCTTGTTCTTTTAGTTCTTTGATACAGCAAAAAAGCTGTATGTCATCTTCTGTATAGTATCGATGTCCCATTTCTGTGCGCCCTATAGATAGTGAAAGTTCTTCTTCCCAATATCTTAAAACATGGGTTTCAACATTTACACGTTTGGCAGCTTCTGAAATCATATAATGAACTTCGCCCATACAATATTAACCCCCTATTAAATTAGAATGAATATGTAACATATATATCATACCATAAGATTGTCCATAAGCTGTAAAAAAACGCTCATCAAATTTCGACAGAACTTTTCATTGTATTTAAAGTATCGGTGTGCTATGATGTCAATAAGAATTCCTCTGTAGAAATGGAGGGAAATCTGGAGATGGTTTTAGGATTTCCGATTGCCCGCGTTGAAATTAGCAAGGAGAAGAGTGTTGTCTATCATCCGGAGTATAAAGGGGTGCGTCTTGACATTTATGCCCAGGATGAAGAACAGACATGCTATAATGTTGAGATGCAGGCGGCAAGCACACCGCATTTAGGAAAGCGAAGCAGATATTATCACGGTCAGATGGATATGGATTTGTTGCTTTCCGGAAGAGACTATGAGGATCTTCCGCCGGCGTATGTCATTTTTATCTGTGACTTTGATCCGTTTGGAGATAAAAAATATAAATATACGTTCTGCAATATCTGCGAGGAGGAGAGCGCGGTCGATCTTGGAGATGAGAGGTATACCATTTTCCTGAGTACACGTGGGGAGAATCCTCAGGAAGTATCTGAAAGTCTGGTCAACTTTTTGAAGTTCGTAAAAGCAGACTTGAAGGAGAGCAAAGAAGAGTCGGAAGATCCATTTGTAAGACAACTTCAAAAAACGATTGAAAAGATTAAAGTCAACCGGGAAATGGGGGAAAGATTTATGGTTTTTCAAGAGATGCTGAGCGAAGAAAGAGCTGTTGGAAGAAATGAAGGGAAGCAAGAAATGCAGAAAGAAACCATTGTGAGATTGTTGGGCAAACTCGGAAGTTTATCAGATTCTCTGCGGAAGCAGATCGTGTTTTTGCCACAGTGAAACAATCATAGAACAGGTCTTTTATGGCAGATTATTTTTATCTGCCAGTCTGTTACAAATCTAAATCAAGTCAAATATTCGAGGCTAAAAATCATATAGTATTTTATATACAGAGGAATTCTTAAAAAACTTATTCAGGCATGAGTGTAATATAAAAAGTGCCACAGACTAAAAATCTGCGACACTTTTAAACTTTGTGATCACTTTTCGATTATTTATTATTCAGCAGAGATTGCTCCTGTTGGGCATTGTGCTGCACAAGCGCCACAGTCAACACATGCATCTTTATCGATTTCGTAGTGGTCAGCACCCTGAGAAATAGCTCCTACAGGACATTCAGCTTCGCAAGCTCCACAGCTTACGCATTCATCACTAATTACGTGTGCCATAGTATGTATCCTCCTTTTTGTACATTTGATAGATATGAAATATATCTACCCTTTCATTTATTTTAATACAAACAGACCAAATATACAAGCAATTTTATGCTTTCAATTTAGTACATTTATAGGCGGACAAAATGATATTTTTTGCCGCTGCTGCCTCTTCCTTAGTTGCTTCCGGTGTATCTTTTAAAGGATAATCCATATTAAGATTTTCATATTTTACTTTTCCCATGGAATGATACGGAAGCACGTCCAGTGCATGGACATTGTTCAGTGTGCCAAGAAAATGTCCTAATTCTTCTAAATATTCTTTGTATAAAGTAATCCCTGGAACTACAACATGACGAATCCAGACTGGAATATGCTTTTCATCAAGATATTTTGCAAATGCAAGAATACGCTCATTCGAATGAGCGGTAAGCTCTTTATGTTTTTGAGGGTTAATGTGTTTGATGTCAAGCATGATTAAATCTGTCACTTCAAGAAGAGTATCCAGTTTATTCATAAATGTCTCATTATCTGGTTGAAACATAATGCCGGAAGAATCAATACAAGTGTGAATTCCATCTTTGTGAAGTTTGGTAAATAGTTCAATGAGAAAATCCATCTGCATCATAGGCTCTCCGCCGGTCACAGTAACACCACCGTTGTGATAGAATGGCATATTACTGTAGAAACCTTCTAACACTTCATCTACGGTCATCTGAGTGCCTTTGTTTGGTTCCCAAGTGTCTGGATTATGACAATAGAGACATCTCATAGGACAACCTTGGAAAAAGATTACATAACGGATTCCGGGACCATCTACTGTACCACAGCTCTCGATAGAATGAATATAACCTTTGGTCATAAAAAAGTCTCCTTTTGCAACTATGTTTGCTCATATACGTTCGTCCATCTCATTAGTAGAAAACCGGCCAGGTTTCCATGCGAGCATGACCCTGTCCGGCTTTTACTAATGTGTGAACTTTATCGCTTACATACCTTCGTGGAATGTACGTGAGATAACGTCGTCTTGCTGTTCTTTTGTCAATTTGATAAAGTTTACAGCGTATCCTGAAACACGAACAGTTAATTGTGGGTAGTTTTCAGGATGTTTTTGAGCGTCTAATAAAGTTTCTCTTGTAAATACGTTAACGTTTAAGTGGTGTCCACCTTGTTCTACGTATCCATCTAACATGTTTACTAAGTTATCTACTTGTTGTTGATTTACTGCCATCTTAAATTCCTCCTTCGATCTTATTCGTTGTCGATGCTTTCCATGATGTTTGGAATATTGCAAGCCTGGTTTCCGCATTCTTCGATTCTGTCAAGATCTAAGTCTCCAGCGAATACCTGGTCTTCTTTTCCAAGAGCACCCGGAATGATTGAGAATGTATTTGAAATACCGTCTTGTGCGTGTCTGAATGGAATCTTAGCAACAGAAGCAAGTGATGCTAAAGCACCGTGAGTATCACGTCCGTGCATTGGGTTAGCACCTGGAGCTAAAGGCTCTCCCATTTTTCTACCATCTGGTGTATTACCAGTTTTCTTACCATATACTACGTTAGAAGTAATTGTTAAGATAGAAGTTGTTGGCACACCTTGGCGGTATGTATGGTGTTTTCTTACTTTGTCCATGAATGAACGAACGATTTCAACTGCGATTTCGTCAACACGATCGTCGTTGTTACCGTATTTAGGGAATTCACCTTCTACTTTGTAGTCTACAACTAGTCCGTCTTCATCTCTTATTGGTGTTACTTTTGCGTATTTGATAGCGCTTAATGAGTCAGCTACAACAGAAAGTCCTGCAATACCTGTTGCGAAGTAACGTTTTACTTCTCTGTCATGAAGAGCCATCTGAAGTTTTTCGTAGCTGTATTTGTCATGCATGTAGTGGATGATGTTCAATGTATTTACATAAAGTCCTGCTAACCATTCCATCATGTCATCGAATTTTTCCATTACATCATCGTAATTAAGCACATCGCCTTCAACCGGACGGTATTTTGGTCCAACTTGAACTTTCAGTTTCTCGTCAACACCACCGTTGATTGCGTATAATAAACATTTTGCAAGGTTTGCACGAGCTCCGAAGAACTGCATCTCTTTACCAACTTTCATAGAAGATACACAGCAAGCAATTGCGTAGTCATCTCCGTGAGTCTGACGCATTAAATCATCATTTTCATATTGGATAGAAGATGATTTAATTGACATCTTAGCACAGTATTCTTTGAATGCTTTTGGTAAACGTGTTGACCAAAGTACTGTTAAGTTTGGTTCTGGAGCTGTACCTAAGTTATCTAATGTGTGAAGGTAACGGAAAGATGTCTTTGTAACAAGCGGACGTCCGTCAACACCAACACCACCGATAGACTCTGTTACCCATGTTGGGTCACCTGAGAATAATGCATTGTACTCTGGTGTACGAGCAAATTTAACAAGACGTAACTTCATGATGAAGTGGTCAATGTATTCCTGAGCCTGTTCTTCTGTGATCAATCCTCTGTCTAAGTCACGCTGGATATAGATATCAAGGAATGTAGAAGTACGTCCAAGACTCATTGCAGCACCGTTTTGCTCTTTAACAGCTGCAAGGTATCCAAAGTATAACCACTGGATAGCTTCTTTTGCGTTAGCAGCTGGTTTAGAAATGTCATATCCGTAGATCTGACCTAATTTTGCTAAATCTCCAAGTGCACGGATCTGTTCTGATAATTCTTCACGAAGACGGATATTTTCACCAGTCATTCTTACTAAAGAAGTAGCAAGCTGTTGTTTTTTGTCTTCGATCAACCAGTCTGTTCCGTATAATGCAACACGACGGTAGTCACCGATAATACGTCCACGTCCGTAAGCATCCGGAAGACCTGTGATGATAGCTGATTTTCTGGCTAATCTCATCTCTGGTGTGTAAGCATCAAAAACCCCCTGATTATGTGTCTTTCTATATTCAGTAAAGATTTTTACAACTTCAGGATCTACTTCGTATCCATTTTCATGGCATGCATTCTGAGCCATACGGATACCACCAAATGGCTGAAGAGAACGTTTGAAAGGTTTATCTGTCTGGAAACCAACGATCTGCTCTAAGTCTTTGTCTAAGTATCCCGGTCCGTGAGAAGTAATAGTAGATACGATCTTTGTATCCATATCTAATACTCCGCCAGCTTCACGCTCTTGTTTAGAAAGGTCCATAACCTGAGCCCAAAGTTTTGTAGTAGCTTCTGTAGGTCCTGCTAAGAAAGAGTCATCTCCTTCATATGGAGTGTAGTTCTCCTGAATAAAGTTGCGGACATTTACAGATGTACGGTTCCAACGTCCTGGTTTGAACCCGTCCCAATTAGAATTCCAATTTTTCTCCATTGGTAAAATCCTCCTGTTAGATATAATTTATTAAATAAAAAATGAATAGTATTTCAATCGAGCTTATTATAACATTAGATAATAATTTAACGCAAGGCATATATTGTACAAAAACGGATACAGTATACAATTTTTGATAAAAATTTATCAAAATATTGGGTTATGCAGAAAAATTTAAGAAATAATTTATCCTATTTTTGAAGATTTTGGTGTATAGTGATAAAGGATAAAATTAAGAATTGACTTAGGAGAACTATAAATATGAAGAAAAGATGGAAAATAATCGCAGGGATTCTTTGTATTACTTTAATGGGAACTGCGTGCTCAAAAAAAACAATAAACGACGGGGAAGAGCAGCAGACAACAGTGGATAAGACCGGGAAGGAAGAGAATGAGAATCAGAGTAAACTTGATGTGCTCCGCCCAATTGCATATTCCAATGTTGAGAATCTGAATTTAGAACCGGGATCATATATTTCTATTATAGGAAGAAACAGCAATGACAGTTATTGGAATGAAGTGAAAGAGGGAGCGGAAAGAGCAGTTGCGGACATCAATTCTATGCTTGGGTATAAAGGGGATGACAAAGTACGTCTGAATTACAGTGGACCAAGCGAGAGCGACGATGTGGATGAACAGGTTAATATTTTGGATGAAGAGCTTGCCAGATACCCGGTTGCGGTTGGAATTTCAGTAGTAGATGCGACAGCATGCGAGGTACAATTTGATCTTGCGGCAGAAAATGATATTCCGATTGTTGCATTTGATTCGGGAAGTGAGTATCAGGGAGTGGTAGCGACATGTTCTACGAACAACCAAGAGGCTGCAAAGACGGCAGCGTCAAAACTTGCTTCTATTATGGATGAAAATGGGGAAGTGGCATTGATCATGCCGGATTCTCAGGCTATGAATACACAGGAAAGAGAAAAAGGGTTCCAGGATGAGATTGCAGCATCGTATCCGAATGTGCAGATCGTAGATGTGTATTACATGGATCAGTTAGAGGAGAAGGCAAAGGCAATTGCAGAAGAAAAGAATGCAGCTAAAGCAGAAGGAGAAGAAGAGATTCAGGCGGAATCACTGACACAGGAAGATGTTATAAAATATATTTTAGAGCAGCATCCGAATTTGAAAGGGATTTGTGCGATGAATCTGAGCGCGACAAAACTGGTGACAGATGTGTTGACTGAGGTGGATCGGGATGATCTGAGTGTGGTTGGATTTGATGGTGGAAACGATCAGATGAAGCTGTTAAAAGAAGGAAAGGTGAATGGGCTGATTGTACAGAATCCGTATGGAATGGGATATGCGACTGTTGTTGCAGCGGTAAGAGATGTGTTGGGGCTTGGCAATGAAGCGGTGATCGACAGTGGATATACATGGGTGACAAAAGATAATATGGATAAGAACGCAATAAAAAGGATGCTTTATTAAGGCATCCTTTTTTGTAATGAAAACGTAAATTCTGTCCCGACACCTTCCGTGCTCACAACGTTGATATTTTGTTTGTGAGCCTGAATGATTTCTTTTACAATGGAAAGCCCAAGTCCAGTTCCTTTTTTATCTTTTCCGCGGGATAAGTCTGTCTTGTAGAAACGTTCCCAAATTTTATTGAGACTTTTTTTCGGGATTCCAATTCCGTGATCCTTGACTGAAACAAATACTTTTTCATTGTGTTCGGTTGTCTCTATTATGATTTCAGAATCATTTGGACTGAATTTGATAGCGTTATCCAAAAGGTTGTATAAAACCTGTTGGATTTTTCGTTTGTCAGCTGAGACATTAAGTACTTTGGTGGCAAAGAGTAATTTGATAGAGATTCTCTTGCCAGTGCAGGTTCCTTCAAAAGTTGCAGCTGTATTTTTGATGACTTCATGGATGTCAAATGATGTTTTGTCCAAAAGCATATTCTTTGTATCAAATTGATTGAGTGTCAGAAGATCCTGAGTCAGATCGGTCAGACGCTCGGTTTCAAATAAAATAATCTTAAAATATTTGTCCTGCATTTCTACAGGAATGGTTCCATCTGCCATCGCTTCCAAGTACCCTTTGATAGAGGTGAGCGGAGAACGAAAGTCATGGGATACGTTTGCAATAAATTTTTTCTGATAGTCGTCCATATCTTTCAATTGTGTGGACATATAATTTAACGAAGCGGACAAATATCCAATCTCATCCTGTGTAGTGACTGGTATCTCATACTCCAGATTGCCGGAGGCATATTGCTTCGCCGCCTCTGTGATTTGCCGAAGAGGGCGATAGACGAAGAATTGAAATGCCGCCAAAATGGAAAATGACAGAAGATAGATGACAAAAGCAGTAATATACACCGGTAATAAAAGTGTCTTACATTCTTCATCCAAGTGGGAAACAGGCTTATGGATGAGTAAGTATCCCTTCACAAAATAGCTGTTTGTCACTGGTGTGATGATTGTGATCATATCTTCGTCAAAATAACCGTGATAATCACTGATCTGATAGGTACTGCTTCCGTTTTCCGCCGGATTAAACTCTTTGATCTTCTCAGGAGCAGAAGGTTGTCCGGATAAAATAGAAGACGTGATCAGTGTTCCGTCGGATTCCACGAACCACAAGTTTGCAGAAGTGTACTCCTGCATTCCATTCAGCTGCGCATGGATATCCGAAAGAGAGATGTCCTCCGAAAAATATCTTGGCAGATATTCGGAAGAGATCATAGTAGCATCTGTGTAAAGCTTTTTGGCGGTTGTGTTTTCCAAACGATACGAAAGCATCTGAGGTGCAATCGCAGATACGGAAAATAAAACCAAAAATCCAAAGGCAATGTAGACAATAAAGAATTTTAAATGCAATGTGCTTCGCATATTATTTTACCTCAAATTTATAACCGATTCCCCAGACGGTGGCAAGCCCCCAGGTGTCATGGTTCTTGATTTTTTCACGAATTCGCTTAATATGGACATCAACAGTACGGGTATCTCCGATGTATTCATATCCCCAGATCTGATCTAAAAGCTGTTCTCTTGTAAACACCTGATTTGGAGAAGATGCCAGAAAATATAATAGTTCCAATTCCTTTGGAGGCATCTCCACCTGTATATTGTCAACTACGACAGAGTAATTTGTCAGATTGATTGTAATTCCAGGATATGAGACACATTTTCCTTTATCATCTGAAGCAGAATCAGATTTTCCAGGCTGATATCTTCGAAGAACTGCTTTTACCCGTGCAATCAGTTCTTTTGCGTCAAACGGTTTGATGATATAATCATCTGCTCCCAGTTCTAATCCAAGTACCTTGTCAAATACTTCTCCTTTTGCAGAGAGCATGATAATCGGAGTGTTGGATCTGGAGCGAATATCCCGACAGACCTGATAGCCGTCAATTCCCGGAAGCATTAAATCTAATAGAATCAGATTCGGAGCATAGGTATCGAATGCAGACAGTGCATCTTCGCCATCATGTACCATCATTGTATCAAAGCATTCTTTTGTAAGATACAGTGAAATCAACTCTGCAATATTTTCATCATCATCAACGATCAATATTTTTTGTTTTGTTACCATTGGCTTTCTCCTTTAAATTTGTGAGTGAACATCTACTTGAATTCTACGATTGTAACACCGGCATCTCCTTCACCAAAAGCGCCGAGACGGTAGGATTTCACATGTTTTTGGCGTTTCAGGTAGCTGTGGATTCCGTTGCGAAGCGCTCCGGTTCCCTTTCCATGGACGATACGAACAGGACTCACATGTGCAATGTATGCATCATCCAGATATTTATCCAGTTCGGCGATAGCCTCATCCACAGTCTTTCCAAGGAGATTGATCTCCGGGCTTACTGCAAGCGATTTGCTCATCTTCATCTTGCCGGTGGAGGTACGTCGCATCTGTTTGGCTGTGATGGTCATCGGTTCCTCGATGATCTCTAAATCCGAAATGTTCACTTGCGAACGAAGGATTCCCATCTGTACAAAAAGATTTCCTTTGGCGTCTGGGAGGGAGCTTACCGTTCCGGTCAGATTCATGCTGAGAACTTTCACGGACTCCCCTAATCTGAAATCGCTTGGTTTGTGCTGTTTCTTTGGTTTTTTCTTTTCCAATGTCATGCCGGATTGTGTCTTTGCCATTTTTTTTCGTAAACGTTCCCGTTCTCGTTCCATATCGGCTGCAGAGATATTTTCTTTTCCGAATTTTCGGAACTGCTTCATCGTCTCATCGGCAACTTCTTTTGCTTCACGCAGGATGGCATTGGCTTTTTCGTTTGCTTCTTTTATAATACGTTCTTTTTGTTCGGTTAATTTCTCCTGTTTGGCATCAAGACTATGTTTTAGCTTTTCAATCTCGCGTTTATAAGAGGCAATCTCAGCCTGCTCCTTTTCGATTGTGCGCCGGCTTGTCTCTAAATCGGCAAGTAAGTCTTCAAAAGATTCGTCTTGTTCAGACAGATGACTTTTCGCACTTTCAATAATGTAATCTGGAAGTCCAAGCTTGCTGGAAATGGCAAACGCATTACTTTTTCCCGGAATACCAATCAATAAATGGTAAGTCGGACGCAGCGTCTCTACATCAAATTCACAGCAGGCATTTTCGACACCTTTAGTGGAAAGTGCAAATACTTTTAACTCACTGTAGTGCGTTGTTGCCATTGTTCGGATTCCTCTTTCATGCAAATAAGAAAGGATTGCAATTGCAAGTGCGGCTCCTTCTGTTGGATCGGTTCCTGCACCGAGTTCATCAAAAAGTACAAGAGAACGGTCGTCCACATCCTGCAGGAAAGATACGATATTCGTCATGTGTGAAGAGAATGTACTGAGACTCTGCTCAATACTCTGCTCATCCCCGATATCGGCGTATACATTTTCGAATACAGAAAGCTTGGAGCGGTCAAGTGCAGGAATATGCAAACCTGCCTGCCCCATCAATGTGAATAATCCGACTGTTTTTAAGGAAACAGTCTTACCGCCCGTGTTCGGCCCGGTTACGATGAGGAGGTCAAATTCCTTGCCGAGCATAATCGTAATCGGTACGACTTTTTTCTTGTCCAAGAGTGGATGGCGCCCTTCGCGGATATGAATATATCCGTCTGTGTTAAAAATTGGACGGCTTGCATTCATCGAAAGTGCCAGAGCACCTTTTGCAAAAATAAAATCCAGTTCTCCGAGAATTGTGTAATTGCTTCGAAGTTCTTCGATGTATTCTGCAGCATCCACACTGAGTCTTGCCAGAATAATCTGAATTTCCTCCTGTTCCTTTCCGTAAAGTTCTTTTAAGTCATTGTTAAGTTTTACGACAGCCATCGGTTCAATAAAAAGTGTGGAACCGGTAGAAGACTGATCGTGAATCATTCCGCTTACCTGACTGCGGTATTCCGCTTTCACCGGCAGGCAGTAACGGTCGCCCCGCATTGTGATAATTGGATCTTGTAAATAGGAACGAAGAGAACCATTGACAAGGGAGGTCAACGTGGAATGTACCTTATCGTTGATCATTCCGATACTTCTGCGGATATGTTTTAAATTGCTGCTTGCATCATCACTGATCTCATCTTCTTCGATAATGCATCTTCGTATCTCGGTTGTAAGTGGAGTAAGCGGAGCTAACTGTTCGAAATAGCTGTCGAGGCAGTCGGCAAGTTCGTCCACGGTATCATGACGTCCGTAAGATTTGGCACGCCCCGCAGTCTCTGCTAATTTGCAGATGCGAAGAAGTTCTGCGCTGCTAAGAGCCGCACCGATCTCAAGGCGTTTCATAGAGTCTTCCACGGAGTAACATCCACTAAAAGAAGGCCGTCCTTTTTTCACGATTCGTGTAAATGCGGCGGCAGTCTGTTCTTCTGCTGTATTGATTTCTTCTAAGTCAGTCATAGGCAACAAAGTCTTGCAGCGTCTTTTTCCGCTGTCTGAAGATGCCTGATCTGCCAAAAGATTGATTATTTTGTCATATTCTAATTTTAATAATGTTTTTTGATTCATTTTTCTCACCCTGAGTATATTTTAACCTATTTGAGTTGCAAAGGAAAGAAGAAATATTGTATACTATAAAAAGGATTAGAAATAAGGAGAAATGAGTATGTCTATGGAAACGGATCACGGACCAGATCAGGAGCCGGAGAAATATTCTTTTTTACAAGAAAAAATCAAGGATGAAGCATTTAGCAGGAAAAAGGTGTTATATAAGATATCTTGGTTGGTTGGAAAAGGACTTCTCTTTGGAGTTGCTGCCAGCATTGGTTTTTTTGCGTTAAAACCATGGGCAGAATCAACATTTCAAAAGAATCCAGATAAGATAGAAATTCCGAAAGATGAAGATACCCAGAATACGCCATCAGAAGATACCCAGACAACGCAGGAAGAATTTACGATCGAAAAGTACAAAGAATTGAATTCACTTCTTACGCAGACCGCTCTGGAAGCGAAAAAGAGCGTTGTGGAAGTGAGTGCGGTTCATGAAAATGGAAATTTACTTGAGGAAGATAGGGGCGCTGATCATAAAGTATCGGGAGTGATTGTTGCAGATAACGGACAGGAGCTCCTCATATTGACAGAGATGGATGCGCTGTCAGATGTATCAGAATTGCAAGTGAAATTTGTAGATAATACAACGTGTACGGCGACAGTGAAAAAGAAGGATGCAAATATTGGCATGGCGATTGTCGGAGTGGACAGGAGTCTGATAAAAGATACAACATGGGACAGAATCAAGGTCGCCGAACTTGGAAATTCCAATGTGCTGAGTCAGGGGAAAACGGTAATCGCACTTGGCAATCCGTTTGGATATAGTGATGGAATGGGAATTGGAATCGCAAGTTCCGTTCAGGAAAGCGTTATGCTTGCGGACGGAGAATACAAAGTGATTGTGACAGATATGCCCAAATCAGCAGAAAGCAGCGGAATATTGTTTAATATTGATGGCGCCGTTGTCGGAATTATTGCACCAGATTTGGGGGCAGACACAGGTGTGCTGTCTGCGTATGGAATTTCGTCGATCAAGAGCGAGATTGAACTGATGTCGAATGCGAAAGAAGTTCCGTATATCGGAATAGTTGGCACGATGATTACAGAGGATATCGCGACAGCTCAGAATATTCCGGAAGGATTTTGCGTGACAGAGGTGGAGGCGGACTCACCGGCAATGAAAGCGGGAATCCAGAATGGAGATATTATCACTCATATAGATAAAAAGAAAATAGAGTCTGTCATTGGGTATCACAGTACCATGATCACACAGGATGTGGGCACGGAAGTTACGCTGACAGGGCAGCGCCGAGGTGCTGAAGAATATGTGGAGATTCATTTTACTGTTACAATCGGAATAAAAGAATAGAAAGAGGAAAGATATGAGATTTATTAATACATTACATGAGGGAGAGACAATCAGAGGAATCTATTTGTGCAAGACAAAACGTACAGCGGAGACAAGAAATGGGAAACCATATGATAATCTGCTGCTTCAGGATAAGACAGGAACTTTAGATGGGAAGATTTGGGATCCGAATTCAGGTGGGATCGCTGACTATGATGAGATGGATTTTGTGGAAGTGCTCGGTGAGGTAATCAGTTATAACAATAATTTACAGTTGAACATCAAGCAGCTTCGTAAACCATATGAAGATGAGTACAATCCAGCAGACTATATGCCGACGACGGAAAAAAGCGTAGATGGCATGTATGAAGAACTGTTATCTTATATTGGGAAAGTAGAGAATACATACCTGCATCAATTGCTTGAATATTATTTTGTAAAAGATGAGGCGTTTATCAAACGTTTCAAAAATCACTCGGCAGCAAAGAGCGTGCATCATGGATTTGCAGGCGGACTTTTGGAGCATACGCTGAGTATCCTGAAAATGTGTGAGTATTATGTCAGCGCATACGAGATTTTGAATAAGGATTTATTATATACGGCAGCAATTTTTCACGATATTGGGAAGACAAAAGAGCTGTCAACATTTCCGGAGAATGATTATACAGACGACGGGCAGTTGCTGGGACACATTGTGATCGGTGTTGAGATGATCGGCGAAGGTGTGCGTACGATTGAGGGATTTCCGGAGAAACTTGCGAGCGAGTTGAAACATTGTGTAATTGCACATCATGGCGAACTGGAATACGGTTCTCCGAAAAAACCGGCGCTTGCCGAGGCGGTTGCATTGCACTATGCAGATGCGACAGATGCGAAATTGCAGACATTGACGGAGATCTTTAAAGAAAAAGAAGGAAATAAAGATTGGCTTGGATATAATCGGTTGTTTGAGTCAAATTTAAGACGGAGTAGTATTTAATTTATTTATTTGGGGACGTAGTAAAATTCAATTTTACTACGTCCCCAAATTGAAGTTGAAGGGAGAAAATATGAAGAAAAACGAGCTGATAACGTTGAAAATAGAGGATATTGGAGTAAATGGTGAGGGAATTGGAAAAGTAGATGGCTACACTTTATTTGTCAAAGATGCGTTGATTGGGGACAGGGCTGAAGTGAAGATTACGAAAGCGAAAAAGAACTATGGTTATGCGAGGTTGATGCAGGTGTTGGAGCCGTCTTGTGACCGTGTGGAGGCGAAATGTCCGGTTGCAAGGCAGTGTGGTGGATGCCAGATTCAGGAACTTTCTTATGAAAAGCAATTGGAGTTCAAGGAAAAGAAGGTGCGTGGCAATCTGGAGCGAATTGGAGGATTTGCACCAGAAGAATTAGATGAGGTGATGGAGCCAATTTGCGGAATGGAAGAGCCGTTCTATTATCGTAACAAGGCGCAGTTTCCGTTTGGAACAGACAAACAAGGGCATATTGTGACAGGATTCTATGCAGGACGGACCCATCAGATTATTCCAAACACAGAGTGTGCTCTTGGCGTAAAACAGAACAGAGAAATTTTGGAAATGATTGTGGATTTCATGAACATACATCACATTACAACATATGACGAGACTACCGGAGAAGGACTTCTTCGCCATGTGCTGATCCGCTATGGATTTCGGACTGGGGAAATCATGGTCTGCCTCATCATAAATGGGGATAACTTCCCAAAATCAGAAAAATTGGTGGATAATTTGCGTGAGATTCCGGGCATGACAAGTATCACATTAAATGTGAACCGCGAGCGCACGAATGTGATTCTTGGGCGGGAGATAAAGGTGCTTTGGGGACAGGCGTATATTACCGATTACATCGGCAATGTAAAATACCAGATTTCGCCGCTTTCATTTTATCAGGTCAACCCGGTACAGACAGAAAATTTATATGGACAGGCTTTGGAGTACGCAGGACTTCACGGAAATGAGACTGTCTGGGATTTATATTGTGGAATCGGCACGATTTCCCTCTTCCTCGCACAGAAAGCAAAACAGGTGTATGGCGTGGAGATTATCCCGCAGGCAATAGAGGATGCAAAAAGAAATGCAGCGTTGAATGGTATTGAAAACGCGCAATTTTTTGTAGGGAAATCAGAAGAAGTGCTTCCGCAGTATTATGAAAACTATGCAAAAGAGCATGGTGGTGAGAAGGCTTATGCAGATGTGATTGTTGTGGATCCACCGCGAAAAGGATGCGACGAGACGCTGCTTGAGACGATGATACAGATGCAGCCTGAACGGATCGTGTATGTGAGCTGCGATTCAGCGACATTGGCAAGAGATCTGAAGTATCTGTGTGAGAATGGGTATGAGCTGAAGAGAGTCAGGGCGGTGGATATGTTTGCGAATACGGTACACGTCGAGACGGTAGTACTGCTTTCCCACAAAAAGCCAGACGGACATATCAACGTAAAAGTTGAGTTTGGTGAGGGTGAGGGAAAAGTTCCGCTTGATAATATCGCTAAAAGAGCGGAAAGCTACAAGCCCAAAGAGCGAGTGACCTACAAAATGATAAAGGAGTACATAGAAGCTAAATACGGTTTCAAAGTACATACCGCATATATCGCAGAGGTAAAGAGAGATTTAGGCCTGCCAATGTACGATGCTCCTAATGCGGTAGAAGAATTGAAACAGCCGAGGAAGCATCCGACGGCGGAGAAAGTGGAAGCGATAAAGGATGCGTTGAAGCATTTTGAAATAATCTAAATATAAATATCTGATACCATTTTATAGCCGTTTGTTCAGGTTTTGAGTAGGCGGCTATTTGGCTATCTGGATTTTTAGAACTATCGAAAAAGAAGAAAAGATTGTATAATATATGTGGAGCAAGTGAAAATGTGTAAAAAAGCTATCTTTATATTATAGAGGAGAATGTAGAGTAAATATGGGATTTTCAAAAAATGATTTTGAAAAAGTAGATTTGCGGATTAAAAAAATAACAGAACAGACTGTTGA
>OGYT01000069.1_pt1 | contig 72118 bp, 72 predicted proteins | sample 1576631 | NCBI WGS metagenome assembly OGYT01 (sample SAMEA3541588, study PRJEB24748) | human gut metagenome | biome: human gut; feature: human-associated habitat; material: faeces | place: China | collected 2012
TACTAACATATGGATATGATCTGGCATTAGATGACCCTCAATAATTTCAACACCTTTATAACTACACAATTGTTTTATAATATCTCTTATATCCGCTTTGTATTGATTGTAAATTATTTTTCGTCTATACTTAGGTGTGAAGACGATATGATATTTGCACATCCATTTCATATGCGCAAGTGAATTTTCTTTCTTCGCCATAAATTACCTTTCCTTTCTGCAATACAGCCTGAACAACTCTATTGTAAACGGAAAGGTGATTTTTTGTATAACAATCGACGCGCACCCGCATAGCGGGTGGTTTATTGTTTCGCCCATCTCCATTTTTCGGAACAACGAAAAACTCCAATGGGCTCAACAGACTAAAGTCCATAAAAAAAGCAGCTCCTGCTCATTTTAAGCAGGGCTGCCGAATATTAACCGAATTACGGTTCTTTTATGACTCTTTTATGACCCTATTCTGTACCGGTTATGGTTGTACATCAGGTGGAAATACATTTCCTGTCTTGCATCTTCTCCCCGTCCATCCCGGATGGCTTCAAAAATACGCCGGTGGGATAATAAAGTCTGCTCATATTCTGTTTCTTCTACAGAATCTGCAAAAACACGCACACCTTCTGTGATCACCGGAATCAGATTGGTCATGACCCGGTTGTGGGAGCAGGTAGCGATCTGGGCATGGAACTGGGAATCTTTTTCGGAATAGTCTTTTTTATCCCGGATCAGTTTTTCCAGCTCTTCTAAAATGCGCTCCAGGTCTTTTATCTCTTCCTCTGAACCATTTTGCGCAGCAAGTGCAGCAAGTGCCGGTTCTAGGATCAGTCTTGCCTGAATCAGGTCTTCTGTAAGCTGGCGCCTGTCATCCATCATAAAAAAGCCAAGTGGATCGTCTGCCACTCCATTTTTCTCGGAAATAAAGGTTCCTGATCCCTGACGGATAGTAACGATATTCCGGGACATAAGGATGCGAAGTGCCTCTCTTACTGTATTGCGGCCAACTCCCAGCGTTTCCACCAGTTCTGCCTCTGTAGGCAGCTTGTCTCCTGGAGCATATTCCTTCTGCTGGATCATTTCAAGGAGATTCTGGGCTGTTTTTTCTCCTAAGGTCTGTTTTTCTGTTTGTTTCATACTCCGTTAACAACCCCGCTTTCTATGCTGTAACCCCTTTGATACAGGAATGCTGTGTTCCATTATACTTTATAGATCTGATATCCCGCTGCTTTTGACAGACGGTTCATAATGGCCTGTCCCAAATGATCCTGGGTAAAGCTTTCAGAAAAGATATAGTCTACTTTTAAATCATCAAATTCGCGAAGCAGTGCATACAGGTTATGTGCTACAGACTCCTGGCTCTTTCTGGCGCCAATACTGCGCACCTCACCCTGGGGATAACGTGATCTTGACTCATCGGTGCAGATGATACCAACTTTACAGCCTGCATCGATTTTTTCTTTTGCCAGCTTCCACACAGTTTTCACCATTTGTTCCACCTGTTCCTGTGTCATGGCAACGGCTTCCCCTGTTTTTCTGGCATCTGCCACATTTGCAGGCTCTACTAAGGTCAGATCTGCCTTTGGAGCATAATGTTTATACTTCATACCAGGTGCTTTTGGACGCACGCCTTCTGCCATCGGTCCTAAAATAGCCGGGTCAATGGTAACTTCCCCTAAAACATCTTTTAACATTTCCATGGTAATAGCGCCTGGACGCAGAACTGCGGGAACATCACCGGATACATCTACAATCGTGGATTCCACACCGATCCCTACAGGGCCTCCATCAATGATCATCTCGATCTTGCCGTTTAAATCCTGCCATACATGGTCTGCTGTTGTAGGGCTTGGACGGCCGGAGGTATTGGCGCTTGGTGCTGCTACCGGTACACCCGCCAGTGCGATCAGGCGGTTTGCAACCGGGTCTACCGGCATACGGACCGCTACTGTATTAAGACCACCAGTGGTTCCATAAGGTACAATATCACTTTTAGGGAAAATAATAGTCAGCGGGCCTGGCCAGAAAGCATCCATTAATTTCTTTCCTGCTTCCGGGATATATTTTACCAACGGTGTGACTTCTGCAACACAGGATACATGGGCGATCAAAGGATTATCTGAAGGCCTGCCTTTAGCCGCATATATCTTTCCTGCTGCTTTTTCATCTAAGGCATTTCCCCCTAAACCGTATACAGTTTCTGTTGGAAATGCAACAAGACCGCCGTCACGTAAAATCTGGGCGGCTTCTTTTAATTCTTCATCGTTTATATTTTTTGTGTCATTTATTTTGATTCGTTTGGTTTCCATGGTGATTTTCTCCGTTTATATATGCTTGTAGGCTCAGGTTTCCTGTGCGGATGCGCTCCACTGCCTGCTGGTAGACTCAGGTTTCCCGCGCTGACGCGCTCTACTGCCTGCTAACGCAGGCGGAGCCTTCGTTAATAGTCCAAGAAAAACAAATGCCACCTTCGGTGTCGCTTGTTTTTCTTTTGGACTCATTATATCTTATACTCAGGTTCCCCGCGCTAACGCGCTCTACTGCCTGCTAACGCAGGCGGAACCTTCGTTAATGGTCCAAGAAAAACAAATGCCACCTTCGGTGTCGCTTGTTTTTCTTTTGGACTCATTATATCATATCTTAGAAAGAAAAAACAGTCGTGAGAATCTTAACATTCTCACGACTGTTTAAAATCAGCCTGAAGCCTTTTATTTCTGCGCTGTTCCAATACGGACCAATGCACGGTGAAGCTTTGCTTCTGCCAGCTTTACCTCTTTGTCATCCATACTAGACTGGTTCAGTTTCTCTTCTGCCAGCTTTTTTGCCTTTTCGGCACGGGCTACATCAATATCTTCGCTCCACTCCCAGGTAGTAGGGATCAGACGGCATTCGCCGTTCATCATGGTCAGCATTCCGCCGATGCAGGCTGCTTTCCTCTCAGTTCCGTCCTCTAATACCACATGAGCGGTTCCCATTCCTATAGCCGTACAGTAATTCATATGGCGGGCCAGAATGGCAAGGTCTCCGTGGATGGTACGGCAGGATACGCTCTGTACCTGACCGTCAAATACATTTCCGTCCATGGTCGCGATCTGTAAATGGAAGGTCGTCATATACCTGTTCCTCCCTTCTACTGCTGCTGTTTTGCTTTTTCGTATACGTCATCAATGGTTCCGGCAAACAGGAAGCAGCTCTCCGGGATGTCATCGCATTCGCCGTCTAAGATCTTCTTAAATCCGCGGATGGTCTCTTTTAACGGCACGTACTGGCCTTTCATACCTGTGAACTGCTCTGCTACGGAGAAGCTCTGGGACAGGAATCTCTGTACCTTACGTGCTCTGGATACGGTCAGCTTATCTTCTTCAGAAAGTTCATCCATACCCATGATAGCGATGATATCCTGCAGTTCCTTATAACGCTGCAGCACTCTCTGTACAGAACGTGCTACCTGATAATGCTCTTCGCCTACTGTCTCAGGAGACAGGATACGGCTGGTAGAATCCAGCGGATCTACTGCAGGGTAAATACCCTGGCTGGCAATATCACGGGAAAGTACGGTGGTTGCATCCAGATGGGTGAATGTAGTTGCAGGAGCCGGGTCAGTTAAGTCATCTGCAGGCACGTATACAGCCTGTACAGATGTGATAGAGCCCTTCTTAGTAGAAGTGATACGCTCCTGTAAAGCACCCATTTCTGTTGCCAGTGTTGGCTGGTAGCCTACTGCTGAAGGCATACGGCCAAGCAGTGCAGAAACCTCAGAACCAGCCTGGGTGAAACGGAAGATGTTATCGATGAACAGCAGCACGTCCTGATTCTTAACATCACGGAAGTATTCTGCCATAGTCAGTCCGGAAAGGGCAACTCTCATACGTGCGCCCGGCGGCTCGTTCATCTGACCATATACTAAGGCAGTTTTATCGATAACACCGCTTTCCTGCATCTCTCCGTAAAGGTCATTTCCTTCACGGGTACGCTCTCCTACACCGGTGAATACGGACAGACCGCCGTGTGCAGTTGCTACGTTGTGGATCAGCTCCATGATAAGAACTGTTTTACCTACACCGGCACCGCCGAACAGACCGATCTTACCACCCTTTGCATAAGGGCAGATCAGGTCAACGACCTTGATACCTGTTTCCAGGATCTCTGTTGCCGGTGTCTGCTCCTCGTAAGATGGAGCCGGACGATGGATCGCCCAGCGTTCCTTTGCCTCTGGAACAGGTTTATTATCTACAGGATCTCCTAACAGGTTAAATACACGTCCCAGGCATTCATCGCCTACAGGTACGGTAATAGGGCTTCCTGTATCTACTGCGTCTGTACCGCGCACAAGTCCATCTGTGGAACTCATAGCGATGCAGCGCACTACGTCATCACCGATCTGCTGCGCAACTTCTGCGATCAGCTTATGACCGTTGATGTCGATCTCAATTGCGTTCAGCAATGCAGGCAGTTCCCCTTCCTTGTACCGGATATCCAGTACCGGTCCGGTAACCTGCACCACCTTTCCAATGTGTTTCTCTGTCATATATCTATCTCCTCTTTAAGGCTCCTCTGCACCAGCTACGATCTCAGTGATCTCCTGGGTTATGCTGGCCTGACGGGCACGGTTGTAATACAGGCTGAGCTGTTCGATCATCTCTCCTGCATTCTTGGATGCAGCATCCATGGCAGTCCTTCTCGCTGCCAGCTCACTGGCAACAGACTCACACATGGCACCATATACCATACCAGCCAGATACTCCGGCACGATGGCGTCAAACACCGTTTCGCTGTCCGGCTCATATAAGATCAGGGAATGGATCTGTTTCATATCCTTTTCTTCCCCTGAAAGGTCTTCTAACGGAAGCATGGATGATACATCCGGCTTCTGGGAAAGCATAGAGACAAAGTTGGTATAGCCCAGAGCTGCATGGCCAAATTCCCCGGCCTTAAAAGCCCTGCACAATAAAGCTGCGATCTCAAAGCAGTCGGATACAGAAATATCTCCTGCTTCTGCGAATTCTTCAGTTACCAGTTCTATGCCCCTGCGTTTGTAATATTCCACTGCTTTCTTTCCGATAGGAAGTACACAGTAGTCTTTCCCGGCAGTCTGGCTCTCCATTTCCTTGAACAGGTTGGAATTGTATCCACCTGCCAGTCCTCTGTCACCGGCGATCACTACATAGCACCATTTTTCGTTTTTGCTCTTCTTTGTATATACAGAAGAAAGATCTGTGTTGCCTGCAGCGATCTGTTCCAGTGTGTTTTCCAGAGTGTGGAAATAAGGCCGGCTTGCATCTGCCCGTTCCTTTGCCTTACGCAGCTTGGAGGATGCCACCAGTTCCATTGCTTTGGTGATCTGCATGGTGCTCTGTATGCTCTTCATACGGAGCTTCACGGCTTTCATATTTGCAGCCATGTGTTCCCTCCTTATAATTCATATCATTGACCCCTGCGCTCCCGAAACAGGGAAACAGGGATCTGATATCACTATTATCTGGTCTTTAAAAACCGGTCGGTATAGTCAGCAAGAGCAGCTTTTAACTTCTCTTCTGTTTCGCCTTCCAGTTTTCCGGTAGTACGGATACCTTCCATAGCAGCCACGCCCTGTGCATCACTGTCAAGGAATGTATAAAGGCCTTCTTCGTACGCCTGGATATCTTCTACTTCAACACTGGTCAGGACACCCTTTACTACCGCATACAGAATCGCTACCTGCTTCTCTACAGGTACAGGTGTGCTTCTTCCCTGTTTTAAAACTTCCACGATACGTGCGCCCTGTGCCAGACGTGCCTTAGTGTCTGCATCCAGGTCAGAACCGAACTGTGCGAAGCTCTGCAGCTCTCTGTACTGGGAGTATACCAGTTTCAAAGTTCCGGCAACCTTCTTCATTGCCTTGATCTGTGCATTACCACCAACTCGGGATACGGAGATACCAGGGTTTACAGCAGGCATGATACCGGAGTGGAACAGCTCTGTCTCCAGGAAGATCTGTCCATCAGTAATGGAAATAACGTTGGTAGGGATGTATGCAGATACGTCACCTGCCTGTGTCTCAATGATCGGAAGAGCTGTAAGAGAACCGCCTCCCTTTTCATCAGAAAGCTTTGCTGCACGCTCCAGTAAACGGGAATGCAGATAGAATACGTCACCAGGATAAGCTTCACGGCCCGGTGGACGGCGGATCAGAAGGGAAAGTGCACGGTATGCAACCGCATGCTTACTTAAGTCATCATAGATGATCAATACGTGTTTTCCCTTGTTCATAAAATATTCACCCATTGCACAGCCTGAATAAGGTGCAATGTACTGTAATGGGCTTGTCTCAGATGCAGTTGCAGCAACAACAATGGTATAATCCATAGCGCCGCCTGCCTGCAGCTCAGATACCAGACTGGCAACGGTAGAACGTTTCTGTCCGATGGCAACATAGATACAGATAACGTCTTTGCCCTTCTGGTTTAAAATGGTATCTGTAGCAATAGTAGTCTTACCAGTCTGTCGGTCACCGATGATCAGCTCTCGCTGTCCTCTTCCGATAGGGATCATGGAGTCGATCGCCTTGATACCTGTCTGTAATGGTTCCTTAACCGGCTGTCTGTCACAGATGCCGGGTGCCGGTGATTCCACCGGTCTGTATTCAGTTGTCTCAATAGGGCCTGCGCCATCGATCGGCTGGCCGATGGCATTTACAACACGTCCGATCATTGCCTCGCCTACAGGTACGCTTACTACCTTTCCTGTACGCTTAACAGTCTGTCCTTCACTGATCCCCTGATCAGAACCGAACAGAACGACGGAAACGCTGTTTTCTTCCAGGTTCTGGGCCATTCCGAAGGTGCCGTCTTCAAACTCCAGCAGCTCTCCTGACATACAGTTGGTCAGGCCGCTTACTCTGGCAATACCATCACCTACGATCAGAACGGTTCCTGTTTCGCTCTGCTCAATAGCATTCTGGTAATATTTGATCTGGCTTCGGATGACTTTGGATATCTCTTCCGGTTTTAATTGCATTCCATTCACATCCTTTATACGATGATTTCCGTAACGTAACTTTTATTAATTTAATACAGTTACTCCGTAATTTTCTTTTTAAGCCTTGACAGACGTTCCTGAACAGTGCCGTCAAGCTGCTTTCCTTCTAACTCCACGCGGATACCGCCAAGTATGGTGCTGTCCGTTTTCTGTGTAAGAAGGACGGTCTTGCCGCTGATTTTTTCCAGTCTTTCTTTTAATGCCTGTGCCTGTTCTTCTGTAAGGGCTACTGCAGTAGTGACCACTGCTTCCGCAATGTTGTGATCCTCGTTGTAGCGTGCCTTAAACTGTCTGCAGCTGTCACGGTATTCCCGCAGCATGCCGTTTTCGCATAACAGCTTTAAGTAGTTTAACAGATACAGGGAAAGCTGTCCTTCAAAAGCCTTGTCCAACAGCCCTACACGTTCTGTTTTGGGAATGGATGGCTCAGAAAGAAGAGTCAGATAATCTGGGTTCTCTTTGAAAAGAGCCATTATCTGCTCCATCTGTGGAAGTATCTCCTCTGTCAGCTTTTCTTCTGCGGCAAGGTCATAGAGACTGTCCCCATAGATCTTTGCGGTCTTGGTCATGATGCCTCACCTACATTCTCAATAAACTCGTCGATCAGCTTCTTATGGTCTTCTTCTGAGATCTCGCGCTCGATCACCTTGCCGGCAATATCCATGGCAATGCCGCCGATCTCATTTTTAATGTCATTAACTGCTTTCTTCTTCTCCTGGGCGATATCAGCCTCAGCCTTCGCCTTGATCCCTGCTGCCTGTGTCTGGGCTTCCTGGATCATGGCCTCACTGCGTGCAGCAGCGTCCTTCTGGGCATTCTGGAGAATGGAATTTGCAGTTTCTTTTGCTTTTGCCATTTCAGCTTCATAATCAGCCTTCGTGGCAGCCGCTTCTTCCTTTGCCTTTTTCGCATCCTGGATCTGAGAATCAGCCAACGCTCTTCTCTTCTCGATGATCGCGCATACCGGCTTGAACAAGAATTTCTTGATCAGCCAGCACTGGATAAACAGGTTGCAGATCTGGGCAATGAAAGTCCACGGTATGATCGTTACTAATTCCTGTGTTTCCCGCATCTTTCTACCCTCCTGTCTGTGGAAACCGCCTTCTGTTTTTGTGAAGTCTTCACATATTTATATATGCAGACTTTGAAACAGTAAGTGTTTCGTTAAACTTAGGACAGGTAGTTCATGAAAGTACCAGGTGCTACGAAGATCAGAAGCAGACCGGTAACGAAACCGTAAATACCAGTGGTCTCTGCGATAGCACAACCAAGTAACATGGTGCTGGTTACATCGCCCTTGCACTCTGGCTGGCGTCCGATCGCTTCCAGTGCCTTTGCAACTGCGTTACCTTCACCAATACCAGGTCCGATACCTGCGATCAGAGCAGCACCAGCGCCGATAGCACAACCTGCTAAAGCAATACCTTTTGCTAATAACTGAAAATCTGTCATAATAAATTTCCTCCTAGAATAATGTGAATAATATCTTTGATAAGATTTTCTTACTGCGTGTTTTTAACCTTCTGCCGCATTTGCAATATACATGATCGTCAGCATACTGAAAATGAATGCCTGCATGAAACCGGAGAACCAGTCAAAGTAGACAGACAGAATGGCCGGAATACCCACATCAAGGAATGGGATGCTTCCTAAGACCTGTCCCAGCGCACCTGGCAGCCAGCCAAGAAGCGCTGATGTCGCTACCGCCAAAGCTGCATAGATCAACCCGTTGATAACAACGCCAGAAAGAATATTTCCAAAATGACGGCACGCCATACTTACCGGTGTTGCCAGTTCTGACAGGACATTAAATGGTGTCATGACCGGGATCGGGGTAGTAAAGCCCTTTAAGTATCCCAGTATGCCGCCAGCCTTGATCTTATTGGAAGTGATCATAATGAACACTACCACTGCCCAGGCTGCTTCTGTGGAAAGATCAGCTGTAGGGCTTCTCAGACCGGTAAGGCTGATAAGATTGGAAACTACACTGGTCGTAAACAAAGCTGCCACAAATGGGATCAGGTTATCAAACTTTGTTCCGCCGGTATTATTTCTCACAAACTTCTGTGCCTGTTCTACCAGCATCTCGGCCATTGCCTGCCGTTTGGATATATTCTCTACCTTCAGGTCTCTGGTAAGCCAGATACACAGTCCCGTAATAAGTATCATTACGATCCAGCTGACCACCAGTGTTTCGGATATCAGGAAATCGCCAAGGACAGGTATGCCTGTAGGAATCCTGAAATAAACCGCAGCACCTGAAATATTAAAATTCATATCCGCATTTTCATCTCCTTTCTTATAAATTTGGCTTTGCTTTTATTATTCCCAGAATGTTAATAAGCTTAATGCTCAAACTTGGGAAAAACAGCGGTATAATGCCCGCCGCAGCATTAACAAATGGTAATACCATTGCCAGAACGATCCACAGCAACTGTGCCATGGAACGGTATCTGTAACTTATTTTCATGCTTTTGTAGGCCTGTTCATCATTCTGTTCTCCAGATGCGATCTTCTGCACCGTAAGTCCCATAATGAAAAAGTTTCCTACTGCAACAGCTGTACCAATGATGCCACCAATAATTACCTTATAGTCAAATGGTACTGCCCCTGGAAAAAGTTTATGACAGATTGCAAAAGCGACGATCATAAGGACCGTACCTGCGCCACTCCAGCATGCAATGTGTCCTGTTTCTTTTTTTACTGCCGGCTGGATCTTCATATTTCTACCTCCCTGCTGCACGGATATGCGTTTTATCTGCGCCTATCCCCAATGAGTTATACATGTCTGTTAAAGGATCTCTCATGTTCCCTGTTCTTCTTTTTCGTCGTTTTCTGTTCTTTCATAATGACCAGGTATAATTTATATGCCGTCATAAATGAGCCTCCAAGCCCCATGATAAAGCCGGGGATATAGATCCATCCCCCTATCATAAAATGGCTGTTAAGCCAGCTGCATAAAAAAAGACACAACAGCAGCGGAGCTGCCAGAGAGATTCCCATCTGGCTAAGCAGTGAAAGATTCCTCAGAATATACTGCCAGTCTTTCATAAAATGTATCCCTTTCCTTGTCAATAGTATATCAAACTTTCCGGTGCTTTTTGTTGTTTTTTTATAAATACAATCGAAAAATACCGAAACTATCCCTACAGATTTTGTACAACTTGAATAGATTATACTCGATATCCCATAAATAAGCAATGGCATTTTTTGCATTATTTGCAATTTTTTTTAGACACTCTAACTTTTTTTGTTCGTTTTGTCTTAACAATTCCCTAACGCGCGTTATGCTTTTCACAAACTCTTCGTTTTCTTTTTGACAATTTTTCCCAATACCCCCTCTGTATCTTATTTCCATACCTTTCTCCTTGCCCGCAAATTATAAATATGTTACAATTCTCCCTACTATGCTGCAGGTGTTAAAGATTTTTTGACACCCATAGTGTACTATATTTTTAAACAGGAGGGTTTTATTTAATGGAAATCATCAAATTAATTGGTGTACTTATTGTCGTGATCGGCTTTATCCTGAAATTAGATACTCTGGCTGTAGTCGTTGTGGCAGGCCTTGCCACCGGACTGGTTGCCGGAATGAGTCCTATGGATATCCTGAACACACTTGGCACCGCATTTATCACCAACCGCACTGCCACTCTTTTCATCCTTACACTGCCTGTGATCGGCCTGTGTGAGCGGAATGGTTTAAAAGATAAGGCAGTGGACTTTATCCGTTCTTTAAAGAACATGACCACTGGAAAGCTTATCGCCATCTGGCAGGTCATCCGTACCTTTGCCTCTGCTTTCTCCCTGCGTGTCGGCGGCCACCCCCAGTTTATCCGCCCACTGATCAATCCTATGGCCCAGGCAGCAGCCGTTGTACAGTACAAGGAACTGGACGAGAAATCCGAAGACCAGATCAAAGGAATGTGTGCCGGAAGTGAAAACTACGGCAACTTCTTTGCACAAAACTGTTTCATGGGATCTTCCGGAACTCTTCTGATCGTATCCACCTTAAGCGAACAGGGCTATCCTGTAGACGCGCTCCAGATCGCAGGCCAGTCTGTTCCCATCGCTGTGATCTCTGCTGTTACAGGCATTATCTACGCCCTGATCTTTGACCAGATTTTAAAACGCCGTCTGGCATCTAAAGCCACCAAGGAGGACAAATAATATGACCTGGAACATAAGCACCATTGTTGCAGAAGTTTTCTACTGCATTATCGGCCTTAATTTTATCGCAACAGGCATGAAAGCCCTAAAAGATGATACCTGTGTTAAAAAAGGCACTACCGCCCTTTTCTGGTTCATTCTTGCATTTACCTTTATCATGGGACCTTATCTTCCAAAATGGATCACCGGTCTGTGCGTTGTATTTTTAGCCATCCTTACTGCATTTAAACGTGTAGCCCCAAGCAAAAGCGATATGCCAAAAGAGGCAGAAACCCGTGCTGCTGCTGACAGACTTGGCTACAGCGTATTTATCCCGCCGCTGGTACTGGCTGTCAGCGCTGTTTTAGTTGCTACTTTCTTAAAGGTACTTGGTGCCAATAATGCTATCGGTATCTCCGGCTCCATCGCCCTGGTCACTGCTTTTATCATTTTCAGGCCAAAGGCTGTTTATGCGGTAAAAGACTGTACCCGTCTAACTGACAATGTAGGTGTTACCGGTATCCTTCCCCAGGTCCTGGCAGCACTGGGGTCTGTATTCACAGCTGCCGGTGTAGGTGATGTGATCGCAAGCGGCGTAAGCGCCGTGATCCCGGCCGGAAACCTGTTTGCAGCTACTGCTGTTTACTGTATCTCCATGGCTTTATTTACCATGATCATGGGTAATGGCTTTGCCGCTTTCTCTGTTATCACCGTAGGCATCGGCATCCCGTTTTTGATCGCCCAGGGGGCTGACCCTGTGGTTGTAGGCGCACTTGGCCTGACAGCAGGCTACTGCGGTACTTTAATGACTCCTATGGCAGCTAACTTTAATATTCTGCCTGCAGCCCTTCTTGAAACAAAGAACAAATACATTGTTATCTTAAGCCAGCTGCCGGTTGCGTTGGTGATGCTTGCTGTTCACATTGTATTAATGTATACTCTGGCATTTCGTTAAAATATTGTTCTTTTTTGCATACACTGCATAAAATATAACTAATTTTTAACAAAGTTTACCGGATAAATCTTAATTTTTTTTTGAATATCCGGTAAAACATTTTTCGACAATTTCTCAGAAAGGATGATATACTATGAAACTTCTTCTCACTGCATTTGACCCATTTGGCGGAGATCCGGTCAATCCGGCTTTAGAGGCTGTAAAACTTGTTTCCGGTACTGTTGGCGCTGTCCAGGTAGTAAAGCTGGAAGTACCTACTGTTTTCGGCAGATCCATTGACACAGTGGCAAAAGCCATTAAAGCAGAAAAACCGGATGCTGTTCTCTGCATCGGACAGGCCGGAGGACGTTTTGACCTGACACCGGAGCGTGTTGCCATTAACTTAGATGATGCCCGCATCAAAGACAACGAAGGCAACCAGCCTATTGACGTGCCCATCTTTGAAGACGGTGCCCCTGCTTATTTTTCTACTCTTCCTATTAAAGCTATGGTACAGAATATCCGGAATGCCGGACTTCCTGCCAGCGTTTCCAACACTGCCGGAACCTTTGTATGCAACCACCTGATGTACGGTATTCTCCATACTCTGGCTAAAAGCTATCCGGGAGTCAGAGGCGGCTTTATGCACGTTCCTTTTATTCCAAGCCAAGTAGTAAACCGTCCGTCTGTACCATCCATGAATTTACAGGATATTGCAAAAGGGATTGAAGCTGCCATTGCTGCTATTGGTGAAAATGAAAACGATATCCTAACTGCGGAAGGTGCTACACACTAAGCAGAATATACCCGTAGGATCTGCCAACGTCGTTTTATTTGCAGAGACACATCACACACAATATCTATAGAACAGCAAAAAAAGCTCCCCGCCCAGGTAATTGGGCTGAGGAGCTTTTTTGCTGTTCTGCTGTTTCTTTGCTACTCTGCTGTTCTTTTGCTATTCATGCAGCCGATGTGTCTGCTTCTATTATTTATCCAGACCAACATCCATGCTGCCGGAACGAAAGCCTTCCAGATCCATGGTAATGTATACAAAACCAAGATCCTTTAATGTCTTTACAATCTCATCTCCATGCTCTAACAGCTTTCCAAATGAGGTCTTGTCTGCCTCAATACGCACTACATTTCCATGAAGGCGCAGGCGGACATTTCCTCCTAACAGCTCTCTTAAATAGCCTTCGCCTGCTTCGATCTGCTTCATAACATCATAGTCGATCGGCGTATTATACGGCAGTCTGGTTGCCATACATGGGGTTGACGGGCGGGATGCTACAGAAATGCCCCATTCCTTTGCCATGGCTTTTACTTCCGCTTTGGTAATGTGTAGCTGCGCCAGCGGACTGACAATTCCCAGCTCTTTTAATGCCTGGATACCCGGGCGGTATACATGGTGGTCATCTTCATTGGTCCCGTCCATAACAGTCTCAGCGCCAAGGCTTTTTGCCATTTCCTTTAAATTTACAAACAGATGCTTTTTGCACAGATAACAACGGTTCACCGGGTTCATTCGGATGGCTTCCTGCTCCAGTTCATTTACATGTATTACCTTGTGAACACCCCCAAGCTCTGCTGCCACCCGGTTTGCAATCTCCAGGTCACATGAAGGATGCAGGCGGCTGTCAAAGGTAACTGCAAAAACCTTGCTGCCGTCTTTTGTGGCTGCTTTTACAGCAGCCTTTAAGATCAGACTGCTGTCCACGCCGCCGGAGAAAGCTACACAAAGGTCTTTCCCCCCTGCTGTGTACTTTCCCATGAATGTTTCTAACTGTTCCAGTCTTTCTTTTACTGAGTGATTCTGTCCTTCCATCCTTCCGGTCTCCTTTACTGTAGGTCTTATAATAAACTTTTGTCTTCCCCGGTTATCTGTTTTTGCTGCCCCCTGTTTGTAAGCGTGCTGTCGAAACCTCTCTGTAACTGTTTTACGGACTGATCTTAGCCTGAGCAGCCTGCTTTATACCAGTTCCTTTGCTGCTTTCTCCACAGCTTCATAAACAGTATTAAAATCCACATTTCCCTGCTTATCACATATTGCTGAAACACTGTCATATTCCGGATAGCAGTATTGCTTTCCCTTATAACTGCAAACCTTTACATCCGCTGCTCCATAAACTGTTTCCACCTGGATCCTTTTTCGGTCCAGGGCAGTGCGCTGCGCCGAAAAACGGCGGATGCCAATAGATGTGGTATGAGTAAAAATAATATCTTCCATAGTCTCGCGGCTGCTTTCACGGCATAATACAGAAAGCATATAAGCCGGACGGTTCTTTTTCATATAAATCGGTGTATACCATACATCATTTGCACCAGCCTTTAACAGCAGGTTCATGGTATATCCCAGCACTTCTCCTGTACAGTCATCTAAATTAGTCTCTAACAGCTCTAAGCTGTCTGTTTTTTCTTCTTCCTCTTCTTCAATGATCATGGCGCGGAGGATGTTTGCATGGTCAAAATCCTTATTTCCAGCCCCAATACCGATTTTTACAATGCGATAGTTCTTTGGCATGGAAGCACCGGTACCCAGTGCTGCTGCGATCGCTGCACCAGTAGGTGTGACCATTTCTCCTGGTGTTTCTGTAAAACGCAGCTTCAGACCGTATGCCTGTGCAATATTAGCTGTAGCCGGCACCGGAACCGGCAGTGTGCCATGCTGGCACCTTACATATCCCTGACCTTCTGCAAGTGGGGAAACAATGACTTTTTCGATGCCCAGATTATCCAGGCATACTGCTGTACTGATAATATCAACAATAGAGTCGATCGCCCCAACTTCGTGAAAATGTACCTGGTCGATTGGAAGACCATGGGCCTTTGACTCAGCCTCTGCCACGATCTCAAAAATACGTCTTGCCAGCTGCTTTACCTTATCTGAAGACTGCAGACGGTCGATAATGGTGTAAATATCATAGAGATTGCGGTGAGTATGTGGGTGCATGTGGTCATGGGTATGTACATAATCATGATCTCCATGGTCATGGGTATGTACGTGATCATGATCTCCATGGTCGTGAGTATGTACGTGATCGTGGCAATGCTCATGTGCATGCTCTGTGCCATCCTCATTGGTATGTGTATGGGTGTGTTCATGATCATGTACGTGTTCTGTGCACTCTTCATGGCTGTGCTCATGAGTGTGTTCGTGCTCATGATCGTGGCAATGTTCGTGGCTGTACTCTGTACCGTCCTCATGAACATGTGCGTGATCATGGCCGTGATCGTGATCTCCATGGTCGTGTTCATGCTCTTCATACTCCAGATGCACATCAAAATCATAGGCCTTGATGCCGCATTTCTCCGTTGTTCCAAAATGCAGATGATAGCCATCTACCCCCAGACTTGCCAGCGCATCCTCCAGCACCTTTCTGTCTGCCCCCAGATCAAGAAGCGCTCCTACGGTCATATCACCGCTGATTCCTGAATTACACTCCAGATATAATGTTTTTTTCATTATTTCTTCACCGCCATTCTGTTTATTTGTGTTGCAATGTATCCGGCTCCATAGCCATTATCAATATTTACTACTGAAATTCCATTTGCACAGGAATTGATCATGGTAAGAAGAGCTGACAGGCCATGGAAGCTGGCCCCATACCCCACAGATGTAGGTACTGCGATCACCGGTGCATCTGCCAGTCCTGCAATCACAGTTCCAAGAGCCCCCTCCATTCCTGCTACTGCGATAATGCAGTTTGCTTTGGAAATACGCTCTCTCTGGCTTAACAGCCTGTGAATGCCTGCAACTCCCACATCATAGATGCGATCTACCTTTGTGCCAAAATACTCCGCTGTCTGGGCTGCCTCCTCTGCCACCGGGATATCTGCTGTACCACCGGTACAAACTGCCACACATCCCACATGCTCCTTATCCGGCTTTTCCACCTTTACAATACGGGAAATAGGATCATAAACTGCTGCCGGCACCAGAGAACGGATCAGCTCATACTGCTCCTTGCTGGCTCTGGTTCCAAGGACTTCCCCGTCCCTTTCATAAAATTTCAGAAATATCTCTTTCAAATACGTGTCCGGCTTTCCCTGGCAGAAAATGGTTTCGCCAAAACCGGAACGCAGCTTCCTGTGATGATCCAGCTTTGCATAGCCCAGATCCTCATAGGGCAGGTCTTTTAACTTTTCTTCTGCCTCTGCAATATCCAGCTGGCCCGCCTTTACCTGTTCCAGCATCTTATGCACATCCATGCTTCATTCTCCTTCCTTTATCCACAATTACTCTATCAGAAATCCACCGATACAAGAAACAATCTGCCGGTACCTGGATCCTACAATTGGATCCGGTCCGTACAGATCCAGTCAAGCAGGGAATCTGTATGACTGACTACCAAAAGCCCGATTTCACGGCTTCTCACTTCCTCCAGCAGAAAATTCCAGATCTGGCTCTGTGTGATCAGATCCAGCATAGCTGTGATCTCATCTGCCAGAAGAAATCTGGTCTTCTCACCTAAAGCCCTTGCAATGCAAAATCTCTGCAGCTCTCCTCCGGATAATTCCCCCGGATACCGCTCCAGCCATTCCTTCTCGATCCCAAGTCCCCGGATCAGCCGTTCATCCAGCACACCACCTTCTTCCAGAACGGTCTTCATCCTTCTTCTGGGATTGACCGCTTCCTGGGGATGCTGCCAGATCAACTGCACCGGGCAGTAACCCTTATATTGGGAAAGGGGCTTTCCATCTAACAAAACCTGACCTTCATCCGGCTGTTCATAACCTGCAAGTATCTTACAAAACGTAGTTTTTCCAAATCCGCTGGGTGCTGCCAGCCCCAGACGATCCTTGCTGTCAAGGCTTACAGATACATGATTTAATATCTGCCTGTTTCCTTTATGGTAGCGGAATGACAGGTCTTTTGCTTCTAATTTCATAAGCCTGCGCCTTCCTTTCCACATACACTGCATTCACCAGAACTGGGTTCTGACGTCATTTTCTCATTCAATACCTCTGATTCCGATAATATTCCAGGTAAAATCTCCTTTTCATCCCCCGGACAGATACACCGCACCAGTCCCCCCTGATAAGATACATAGGGGATGTCTTTATTGCATTCTTCCCTGTATTTCGGACATCTTGGACCATAAGGACACCCCTCAGGCAGATCTCTCACATAAGGCTGGATCCCCGGCTCCGGTGCAAATCCATGCTCCGGCATCGCCCGAAACAACGCCCTGGTATATGGATGGCGCAATGCCGCTTCCTGGTTAAAATCCACGCATGCCGCCTCTTCCACTGCAGTTCCTGCATAAAATACAACAATCCGGTCCGCTGTTTTCAACGCCAGTTCCAGATCATGTGTGATCAGAAGTACACCTGCTCCCTCATCTGCGATCTCCCGGAAATGGGATAAGACCCGGACCGCCGCTTCCATATGAAGTCCAGGGGTCGGTTCATCTGCGATCACCAGCTCCGGTTTTTCTACCACTGCGGTTCCGATCAGAACCCGCCTTGCCATTCCACCGGAAAGTTCAAAGGGATACATATTATCCACTTCTTTATCAAGACCATACCTTGTCAAAGCCTTCCTGCTTTTTTCCAGGCTGATCCGGTCTTTACCGCCAGCTACCTGCTCTCCCACTTTCATCAATGGGTCCAGATAAGACACACTTTGTGGGACCAGAACGATCTTATTGCCCCGCAGCTGCTTTATCCTTTTTGTGGTCAGCTGCTTTCCTTTATAATAAATATCTCCCCCGCAGCTTCCATTATAAGGAAGGACACCCATGACTGCATGAGCCAGAAGACTTTTCCCGGAGCCGCTGGAGCCAACCACAGCCACCATTTCCCCACGGGAAACCCTAAGGCTTAAATCCCGGATCACAGGCAGTGTTTTTCTGGAAAACCAGCCGTCATACTGGGTAAATGTAACGGATAAATGTTCAATACGAAGAAGTTCTTCTCTTTGTAAATCTTCCATCTGCACCTATGCCTCCCTTCTGCCTTCTTTGCATTTCTCTATTCATGAGCCCTGGACGGGTCCAGAAGACTGTTTAACGTATCCCCGATCACATGAAACATTATGACCACTAACACAAGCAAAAGCCCCGGGAACAAGGCCAGCCACCATTTTCCCATCGTCAGGTATTTCATGCTTTCAGAAAGGATCACCCCGATCGCAGGCTGTTCCGGCGACAAGCCAAAACCTAAAAATGTAATACTTGCTTCATGTAATATGGCATGAGGGAACATAAGCACCATTCCCACCAGCACCTGTGGAAGCAGATGAGGCATCATATGTCTGATCCCGATCTGCCATGGGCTCATGCCCATTTTCTCTGCGATCTTTATAAAATGGCTTTCCCTCAGCTGCAATACTTCCCCCCGGATCAGTCTGGTTAAAGAAGTCCAGTGAGTCAGGATGATCCCCACAGCTACACCCTTTAAGCCTTTTCCCAATGCGAATGAGATCAAAAGCAAAAGCAGAATATGGGGAATGCCCATCACCACGTCAATAAGACCGCTTATAAGGCTATCTGCCCATTTTCCACCTGCTGCACAGGCAAGTCCCAGTCCTACTGCAATAACAGAACTGAACACAGATGTGATCAGGCCGATACGTATACTTAAAGATAAGCCTGTAAGGGTACGTACAAACATATCACGCCCCATCCAGTCTGTCCCAAAAGGATATTGTATACAGGGTGCTATATTTTTCCTGGTAAAATCCGTGGTCAATGCCTGTTCCTTCAAACAGACCCCCAAAACCAGCACTGCCCCAAGGATCAGTACCGCTGCCGCCGTAAGCGCTGTTATAAATATGCGCCTGCTGCTTATTCCTTCTGTACGTTTCAAATGCTTCTTCAAATTATCATTACCTTTCATCCCCGGTCTGATGTGTGCGTCCGGAATCTTTCATTCACTTACTTTTTTGGCTGTTCTTCCGCATTCTGGGGTCTATGATCTCATATAAAATATCTGCAATAAAATTGCCTGCAAACACTATTGCCGCACTGATCATGGTAATCCCCATTAACAGCGGGATATCACTTCCAAGACCGGCGCTTACTGCCGCCTGTCCCAGTCCCGGATAGGAAAATACCTGTTCCACAAGAACAGAACCGCCAAAAATCTCGCTGATCGAAGCGAACTGCAGTGTTAATGCCGGAAGGATCATATTGCGAAGTCCATGTCTGAAAACAATAGAACCCAGGCTTTCGCCTCTGGCCCTTGCAAAAAGCACATAATCGCTTTCCATGACCTGTATCATCTTTTCTCTTGTGTGAAGCGTGATATTAGAAATACCTGTAAGGCTTAAAGCCGCTGCCGGCAATATGCCATGACGGATACGGTCTGCTATGGAAACAGCGGCCGCATCTGCGCCTATTGGAACACTCAATCCCACAGGAAGGACTTTTAACCACACCGCAAACACCATAAGGAGTACCAGAGCCACCCAGAAAGCCGGCGTACTGGCTGTGACCAGGGCATAAGCAGATATCACCCGGTCTGCCAGGCTTCCCTTTCTGGCACCAGCCGCCATTCCAAGGATCACACCTGCAACACCGGATAAGATCCACGCAGCTGCCATCAGCCATACAGAGCTGGCAAAACGGATCTGTATCACCTTTTCCACAGGCTGATGATACAAAAGGGAAGTTCCCATGTTTCCACAGGCAAAATCCCCCGCCCATGCGAGATAGCGTTTTAATGGCGGTATCCCTTCACCCCAGTAAAGCCGCAGCCTTTCGATCTGCTCCGGGCTCATAGAGCCCAGAGCTGCCTGCCCTACATTGGTCTGCAATGGATCCAGTGGGGTCATGGAAACCAGGGCAAAGGCCCCTATGCTTACAAAAATGAGAAGGACCAGCATCCGTATGAAATTTTTACTGATAAATAAAACCTGTTTCTTCAAACCTGTCTGCTCCTATTTTCCGCAACTGTTATCCAGCCATGGTATTTTCTGATCTGTATATTTTATTCCCAAGTCCACTGATCCACATTATTCACAATAGACCAGCCATGTCCATGTGGATGAAGCTTCTGGTCAGCTACATGAAGCCCATTTCTGGACCAGTAAAGATGATCAATGTTCACCAGCCAGATCCACGGGATATCCCCATCCTGGGTAACTCCGTTTTCACCATCCCACTGTGCTTTTTTCCAAAGGTCATAGGACTCTTCCAGAGACTGGCTTTCAAGGGCCTGATCCGTGTATTCGTCCACTTTTTTATTGGAATATGGGGAATACTCTGCAAAAGAGCCGTTTTGGGCTGTATGGTAAATATTGTAAAATTCCATTGGTGTATGGGCACCCCAGCCCCACATAAGAGGAGTGGACTGTGCTCTGTCATAAGCGGTATCCCAGCCTACGCCTTCAATGGACACCTGGATACCAAGTTCTTTTAACTGGTTGGCTGTATCTGCTGCCAGTGCCTGGCGGACAGAGTCACTTGCAGGATATAAAAGTGTAAAACCTGCCTGAACGCCATCTTTTTCCCTGATCCCGTCTTTTCCTTCTGTCCATCCGGCTTCCTCTAACAGGGCTTTTGCCGCTTCCGGGTCATAGGAAGTTTCAGAGTCCGGATTGTACCATGGCATCTTATCGCAGACACTGTAAGCAGGGCTGCCGTATCCATTTAACACATGCTCGATCATTTCTTCCCTGTCAATGCCCAGGTTAATGGCTCTGCGCACTTTTACATCACTAGTAAAATCATTCCCCGCTGCTACACCATCTCCGTTTACTGCACCTGAAGGAACAGCCGGAAGGTTAAATCCCCGGTTATCTACTGTTTTAAACGCTAAAAGATCATATCCATCCACAGCCAGGTCAGCATAAGAAGCTGCTGTGTATGCAAGATCTGCCTGTCCAGCCTGAACTGCCGCAAAAGCAGCATCTTCTTCCATAAACAGAACCGTTACCTGTTTCATTTTCGGAGCTTCCCCATAATAATCCGGGTTTGCCTCAAAGATCACCTGCTGTCCCTTATCCCACTGTTTCATAATATAACGGCCGGAACCAATAGGATGCTGTCCATAATCAGGTCCGTAAGCATGTTCCGGAAGGATACCTGTAATCGCCATGGTATACGGCCAGATGGAATAAGGCCGTTTCATATGAAATACCACGGTTACATCATCTGCAGCCTCTGCCTTATCCAGCATGGTAAAATCATTTACAGTGCTGTTATCCCGAAGCATATTGTAGGTAAAAGCCACATCCTCTGCTGTCAGTGCTTCCCCGTCTGTAAATTTCACATCCGGGCGAATGGTCACAGTCCAGGTCAGACCATCCTCAGAAGTTTTCATATCTGTTGCCAGGTCATAACCGATGGTCAGATCCTTGTTAGTCACTGTCAATGTACTCTGGATCAGCGGTTCATGAACATGTTCCCCTGCACCCCAGCCATACACAGGATCAAAACCTGCCTCCGGCTCTGAGGACGGCCCCATGACTACAATAACAGAGTCTTTTTTCCCTGTATCTTCTGTCTGTGACTGATTCTTTTGCTCTTTGGTACTTTCAGCCTGCTGCTCTGTCTGTCCTGCTGTATTTCCTGTTGCATTTCCTTTTCCACAGCCTGCAAGACCTGCTGCCACCAGGACTGCTGTTATTGTTAATAAAACTTTTTTCCAGTTCTTTTTCACTTTCTTCTTTCTCCTTTCATGTTTAAACCTGACGGTGCTGCATCATCGGTGCCTATACAATAAACGTACATGTCACTGGCGGGGACATCACCATAAATGAAACAGGAAGATATGAATCGCCCTTACTGTAGCGTTCACACCTTCCTGGTATGATTATCTTCCATAATTCCGTTTTAAATAATCGCTTTTTACACAATCCTGTTCATCAGGAGAAACTCCGGCTTCTGCCAAAACTGTATAGAATTGTAACACCCAGATGGCTGTCCGTCAACTTATACCAGCCATCTAGGTGTTACTTATTGAAACAATTATTATCTGTGCCTTACATGGCCAGAATATATTTTTACTTTACTTTTTTGAATACATAATGCATCTGATCCCAGGTCAAAACATCAACCATTTCTTCCAGACGTATAAAAAAGACCCTGCATGATCTCTCACGCAGAGTCCCAAAATATCTACATATTTTAATCAAATATTATTCGCAAACATATGGCATGAGAGCGATGTGGCGAGCGCGCTTGATAGCTACAGTTAAAGCTCTCTGATGCTTTGCGCAGTTGCCAGTGATACGACGAGGAAGGATTTTACCTCTCTCAGATACGTATCTCTTTAATTTGTTAGTGTCCTTGTAATCGATAACGCCGTTCTTATCACCACAGAAAACGCAAACTTTTTTTCTTCTGCGCATTCCGCCTGGTCTTCTCATCTTAGCGCCCTCTGGTCTGTCTGTTTTATTAAATGCCATTGGTGTTGTCCTCCTTTATTATTAACCATGGAACATATCCGGCATAATAGAGCCTAGTTGAACGGAAGTCCTTCGTCTTCAACTCCGTCCGGAATGTTCATAAACCCATCACCAATCGCGCTGGTAGGAGCCGGTCTCTGAGATGGAGCTGACTGTCCATAGCCGCCCATATCAGATGCCGCACCCTTACTGTCTGCGAATTCCTGGTCATCAAGGATGACTTCGGTGGTGTATACTCTCTGACCGTCCTTATTTACATAGCTGCCTGTCTGAAGCCTTCCGGAAACCAGCACACGCATACCCTGACGGAAATACTTTTCTGCAAACTCACCTGCGCGGTCAAATGCCACACAGTTAATGAAATCTGCAGTCTGGTCACTTCCCTCCTGACCTCTGCGGCCTCTTCTGTCCACTGCAAGAGTGTATCTGGCAATTGCCATAGAACGCTCTCCCTGTGAATATCTTACTTCCGGATCTCTTGTTAATCTGCCCATTAAGATAACTCTGTTCATACGGTCACACTTCCTTTTTTAACTCCGTTTTCACGGTCTGGGTATTTCTTATGCCTCAGCCTTAACGCATAAGTATCTGATCACTGGTTCCATAATACGAACGTGAGCTTCTACTTCGTTAGGGCATACAGAATCGGACTCAAACTGGATGAAGTAGTAGTATGCTTCATGAGACTTCTGGATCTCATAAGCAAGTCTCTTCTTACCCCACTCATCTACGTTGGTCACAGTGCCACCGAAACGGGTGATGTAACCTTTTACCTTTTCGATTGCTGCTGCACGCTCTTCGTCTTCAAGCTTCACATTCAGAACAACGGTTAATTCGTACTTGTTCATCTTGTTTTACCTCCTTGTGGTCTCTGGCCCCTGCTTTCAGTTTCAGGAGCAAGGATTTAATATGTCACGAATAGTTATTCTAGCAAAAAAAGGTCTTAAATGCAAGACCTTTTCCGCATTTTTTTTATTACAGTTCAGTCATAACGTTACTGTTCATGCGTTGCATGACCAGCAACGGAATTTGCCGTGGCTTCGCATTTAAATACGGCAAATTCCCGCTACCACTACGTTATCGTACGGCACTTTCGGTTCCAAAAGTGCCTACCATGTACAGTAACGTCATAACATCCTTACTTCTTATTATTTGCAAACATGACTGCATATTCAATGGAATTTCTAAGGCTTAATTCACTTGCCTTACCAGTTCCGGCCTGGTCAAATGCAGTTCCGTGGTCTACAGATACACGGATGATGGGCAGTCCTAAGGTAATGTTTACACCAGCCACTGCATCCCACGCTTTCTTCTCATGATTGTATACAAAGCCTACTACCTTTAACGGGATGTGGCCCTGGTCATGGTACATGGCAACTACGATGTCGTACCAGCCGCCTCTTGCCTTGGAAAATACTGTGTCTGGCGGTACAGGTCCGTCTGCATTGATGCCTTCTGCCTTTGCTGCCTCAATTGCAGGGATGATCTCATCGATCTCTTCTCTTCCAAACAAACCGTGTTCACCGCTGTGTGGGTTCAAACCAGCTACACCGATCTTTGGCTCCTTAATGCCCAGATCCTTACATGCCTTGTCCGCAATACGGATCACGTCTAATACACGCTGTTTTTTTACGCGGTCGCAGGCTTCACGCAGGGAAACATGGGTAGAAACATGGACTACACGTAAATTTTCATGCGCCAGCATCATAGTATAGTTCTTAGTTCCGGTCATATCTGCGTAGATCTCTGTATGTCCGGAATAATGATGTCCTGCAAGATTTACTGCTTCTTTATTAAATGCATTGGTAACAGTAGCGTCTACCTTTTTATCCATAGCCAGTTCAATGACCTTTGTTACATATTTAAAAGCGGCATCTCCGCACATAGCGGAAACTTCCCCTCTTTTTAACTGTGCCATATCAACCAGCCCCATATCCAGCACATCAATGGTCCCGTATTCATATTTTGCCTCTGAAACATCTTTAATGGCATTGATCTTCATTTCTGTATGTCCTACGATCGGAAGTGCTGCTTCCATTACGCCGGCATCGCCTACTACTACCGGGTTGCACAGGTCATATAAAGACTTATCTGCAAATGCTTTTACGGTGATCTCCGGTCCGATGCTGGCCGGATCCCCCATGGTGATACCCACGATCTTCTTTTCGCTCATATCTGCCTCCTGAAAAATGGAATGATGATTTTTCTCTATTTACTATACCACATCTACCTAAAAATGGTATATGCCAGCAAACATGACCGGATGCTTCCACCCGGTCCCACTTATCTTACAGCCAAACCAGCTGTATTTATTCTTTTATTATCTATTTACTTATTTTGCTGCTCTGCGCTTATCCTCAAGCTTATGGAGCCATGATACAAGAATCGGGCAGCAGATAGCGGTTACGATGATAGCTGCAGTAATCTGGGCAGTTGCTGCTTCAGATACTGCAAGTAAGGTTGCATCTACAGCTGCTACAGATGCAGGAGTTGCTGCTGCATTTCCTGCTGTTGTACCAATAGCACCACCAACTTCCGGATGATTCATTCTTAACAGCTTGTATACAAGGTATCCAACCAGACCTGTAATAAGAGTACAGCCAACACCTAAAAGGATTCCAGGGCCACCTGCCTTGATCAGGTTCATGATGTTTAAGCCAGCGCCCAGAGGGAATGCGAAAAATGGGATCAGCATAGAAGCACCTGGTTCGCAGAACTTACGGATGTCTTCATCTAAGTTACCCATGATACAGCCAACGATTACAGGAATGATACAGCCTACAAGTACGGACATTGGGATCTTTGCAACACCAGCAGCACCTAAAGCTACCATGGTAAAGAAAGGACCATCGTTGATAGAAAGGATAGAAACAGCACCTACGTCTGTTGCATCACCATACTCACCAGCTAATGCTGCGTACAGACCACCATTGGAGTTTGCCAGGGCACCTACGATCGCCAGTGTGGACAGTCCCAGGAAACCTGCTTCGCCAAACAGCTTACCACAGATCAGACCAATGATAATACCAACACCAACTTTAACAGCGGTAATTACAACGCCTTTATAAACGGTAACGCCTGCTTTTTTGAAGTTGATGGTTGTTGCATTACAGAAAATGAACACTGCCAGGATCGGCATTGCACCTGATTTCCAAAGGTATGTAGTAAATGTACCATCAAACATGGTCCAGATCGTACCGCCAAAAAATGTATTAATAATTGCACCTAACAGCAACGGAACTACCATTAAACCACCAGGAATTTTTTTCACGCTTTTCAGAATGTTCATTCTAGTATCCCCCTTATGTTAAATTATATTTTTTATTTTGCAGCGATCAGTCTTAAAACGTTATCTACTGTATAAGCCAGGTTCTCCTTGCTGTGATGACGGCTTATGGAGAAGTCCTGAGGCAAACGGTTGATAGGGAATACGGCAGTTACACCCATTTCGTATGCCTTATCGATCTCTGCATCATCTGCACCGCCTACAACAGCGATCACATTTTTATCCTGTTTCTTTGCACGCTCTGCAATACCGATCACAACTTTGCCGCGAAGGCTCTGGGAATCCAGCTTTCCTTCACCGGTGATAATGTAATCAGCATCACTGATCATTTCATCAAACTTTACAGTGTCCAGAACCGTCTGGATACCCATCTGCAGACGGGAGCCAAAGAAAGCGATCATGCCTGCACCCATAGCGCCTGCTGCGCCGGTTCCCGGAACTTCACTGATGTCTTTGCCAATTGCTTCTGTAATAGCACGGCTTAAATTCTTGATACCTTCATCCAGCTCCAGTACCATTGCCTCATCAGCGCCCTTCTGCGGTCCGAAGATGTGGGATGCGCCGGTTGGCCCGTACATTGGATTGTCAATATCACACATGGTAACGATCTCAACTTTATTTAAGATCTCTGCCTTGCCGCTTAAGTCGATCTTACAGATATCTGCGGTAGTTCCGCCGGTTGGAACGAATTCCTTTCCGTCTTTGTCATAGAATTTAACGCCAACTGCTGCTGCTGCACCGCAGCCACCGTCATTGGTACTGGATCCGCCCAATCCTACAATAATCTTTTCCACACCGCTTTCAGCTGCTGCCAGGATCAGCTGTCCAACACCATATGTAGTTGTTTTTCTCGGATCCTTGCGGTCTTCTACTAATGGAAGTCCTGCACAGGAAGCCATTTCGATCACTGCGGTCTTACCTTCATTGATCAGGCCATAGTAGGAATCCATATCTTCAAAATATGGGTTTTTAACCTTTACAGTTACCTTGCTGCCGCCTAAAGCGGTAATAAATGCATCTACAGAGCCTTCGCCGCCGTCTGCTACAGGAACGCAGGCTGTTTCAGCTCCAGGAAAATGTTTTTCTACTTTTTCCTTTGCGATCTCGCAGATCTGCTCAGAACTTAAAGTTCCCTTAAATGAATCAGGAATGAGAACAAATTTCATGTCTGTCTTTCTCCTTTTTCTTTATATGTACTCTCGGAATCCTTTTATACCTGATTTTGTGAGAAAGACTCCGGGAGTACATTTATTTCATCTGTCTGGAAACACACCAGAAAGCCTGCTTCCAGACATTTCAGAGTTCAAAGTTGATCCATTACTCTCTGACGATAACAGATACGCCATCCGGGATAACAGTTACCTTGTAGTCATCCTTCTTAACAATAGCTTTTGCCTTTTCCAAAGCTTCTTCCATGCTGTGTGCAGGAACCATGTGCAGATCTTCTACTAACTGGTCATCGCAGGAAGATACAAATACTACAGTTGCCTTTAACAGCAGTCTTGCAAAGATCTGGGACTGCCACTGGTCGATAATAGTCTCTTCCGGCTTTCTGTCAAGGAAGGTCTTCATCATACGGTTCAGATCCTTCTCATCGCGGAAAGTCTCATGGAAGTATTTTCCGCCGTGTCCGTCAGCAGCCTTGGAAAGCATGATGATAACGCCGCCTTCTTTTACAGTTGCCTCAGCTGCGGTCATACCCTTTACAGACTGATAAATGTTCTGGTCCAGAGGATATCCGCCGTTGGTAGAGATAACGATATCTGCCGGAATTGCATCTACCTGGCACTTGGAAGCTAAGAACTCACGTCCAACCCTGTGAGCCAGATCACAGTCACCGGCTACTGCAAAAATAGGATCATGTGCTGCATCAATAACTACATTTACAATGAAATCCAGTCTTGCTGCTCTTGCTGCATACAGCATATCATTGTGGATCGGGTTTCCTTCAACAACACCGGTACGTGCATGAGGATCATTAATAAATCCGGAGTTGTGGTTGTACATAACAGTCTCGCGGCTTGCAACGCCTGGAAGAATACTCTTTCTGCCGCCGGAGAAACCTGCGAAGAAGTGTGGCTCAATGAAGCCTTCTGCTACTAACAGATCTGCTTCTGCTGCCAGACGGTTAATGATCAGGTTGCCGCCGGAAGGAAGCTTGCCAAGGTATACCAGGTTATCTTTATCATCGCAGTCATGAACTATGATCTTCTCATTTGCCATGATCTCAGGACCAAATTTTGCTGCCAGCTCTTCTTTGGTAGTTGTTCTGTGAAGACCGGTTGAAATAAGAATGGTAATATCAGCATCAGGATTGCCCTTACGGATCTCAGCTAAGATCAAAGGCATCATGATGTGGCTTGGAACAGGTCTTGTATGGTCAGAAGAAATAACAACTACCTTCTTCTTTCCAACTGCCATATCGCACAGTCTTGGAGTTCCAATGGGATGCTCCAAAGCATCCTGAACCAGCTCTGCCCCGCTCTTTGGCGCCTTGTAGCTGTGAAGTTCAGATAACAGCACACCTGCCAGATGCTCATCCTCGATCTTTGCTGTTAATTTTTCTTTTCCATAAGGTAATAAAAATTCTTTCATCTCTGCTTCCTCCTGTTTTAAATGAATGATTAAATCGTTAAGTTTTACGTTTTTTATTGCTTTATATGTTATGATACCAGGGTCAAAAGGTCATAAATCCGATGCAAGCTTGCTTGCAGGAGGATTTTTGAACTTGGGACCCGCCAAAAACATGAGTAAGAAGCCATTTTTTGAAGAAAAATGAGCGGATTACGAATGTTTTTAGAATTGCGGGAGTGCAAAGCACGTAGCAATTCGGTATCAGAGGGGTCAAAATACCTTTTGACCCCAACATCATGTTATATAAGGGTCATGATTTGATCATTTTATGCTTCTTTGATCTTGCGCAATGCAAATGCAGCTGCATCATCAGCTCCAAAAGCGCCTGCCTTTGTTACCAGCTTCATTCCTTCGTACTTTCCGCCCTTTACCTGCACTAATGGGATACCTACGCGGATCTCAGAAAGAATCTGGGAACCGTCTGCTTCGATGTTCATCAGCATTCCAAGGGCTGTATCACCACCTGTAAGGAATACACCGGAAACCTTTACCTGTTCCAGGATCTCCATTGCCAGACGGCCAACTATGGAACGTACCTTATCACCAGTCTCTACAGGGCCAAGTCCTAACGCCTCACCAGCTTCAAAGGAAAGCTCCAGTTCGCTTCTGTCATAGGCTGTATTGGTAAGAAGAATGGTATCTTTACCTGCCTTTAAAGAATCTACCACTTCTTTCAGATAAGACTCTGTATCCTCTTTTCCGGACAGAATATCATGCATAGGAAGCTTTACCATTTTAATCCCGGCTTCTTCGCAGTATTTCATCTGCCGGTTAGTCACAGTGCTTACACTTGCAACCACTCCCATCGCCGGAAGAGACGGCCGTTCCAGTTCCATCAGATTATCAGCCAGTCCTGCTGTACCGATATAAAGCACCTTTTTTCCTGTTTTTGCAACTGCCTTTAAAACTTTCTTTAAATCATCATTGCAATCTGCATCGCATACATAAATGCGGCCTTCTGTAAAATCAAGATCATCGCTTCTCACATCCGGAAGTCTTTTTAAAATGACCTTTTCTTCATAATATCTTCCCAGCATCCTTACCAGATCATCTTCTACTACCGGATTCTTAGGGTCGCTGGCAAGCTCCGTGCGGCAGATCTCTACGCCGTTTAAACACTGCACCCCGTCTATAGTCGTTCTCTTTAAATCTGGAAGAGCCGGTGCAAAGATCATTAATTCCGGTTTGAAATGTTCATCTACTGCCTTGATTTCTGCTGCAATATTTCCTCTCATGGTGGAATCAACTTTTTTGATCACATAGCGGAAGCTGCCAAAATCCACATCTTCCAGTGCATGGGACACTATCTCATATGCATGATCAGGATGAACCGTTCTGGACTCTGTATCAATGACAATAGATCTGTCTGCACCCATCGGCTTTCCGCAAAACAGCACTTCTGTTGGAAAACCTCTTCTGCGCAGCTGGACGCCGGTATCATTAGCTCCGGTAAAATCATCTGCAATGATCAGGTATCTTTCTTCCAACCATTTCACCGCCTTTCTAATTGTTCATTTTTGAAACACTTTTGTGAGAGTTCATATTTTTTTTAGATTTATTTCTCATTCGTTTTATATTCTACACGGTTTTGTCTTTCTATTTCAATGAATTTGTTGTATAATATGTTTAAATTTGTAACATTTATAAATGTGAGGTGCCCTAAATGATAAAAAAAATCCGTATACTGGGAATTGCCCCCTATAAAGGACTTGCCACTCTTATGAAACAATGTGCCCTGCAGTACCCTGAGATCGAGTTTACCGCCTATGCAGGAAGCATGGAACAGGGACTTGCCCTTGCAAAACGCTACAGCGAACATTATGACGTTATCATCTCCCGTGCAAACACAGCCAAGATGATCTCCCAGTCTGTGCATATCCCGGTCATCGATATTGGTATTGGCTATTATGATGTACTGCGCTGTATTAAAATGGCCCAGAATACCGGGACCAAATTTGCCCTTTTAGGCTTCCAGTCCCTGACTGTCATCGCAAAAAACCTCTGCGATCTTCTCCAGATCCATGTAGATATTTTCTCCTTCTCCGTAGATAACTGGAAAGGCTCCGGCGATCTTCTGGACCGTATGAAGGAACAGGGCTATAAAACTGTAGTCTGCGATATGATCCCTTATGACCATGCAAAAATGATCGGACTTACACCTATCCTTCTTACTTCCAGTGCAGAAAGTGTAAAACAGGCCATTGAAAATGCTATTGGCACCTGGCAGCAGTACCAGAAGCTGTGCAATTCCAATGCCATGATGCAGTCCCTGATCCGCAGCAGCTCCAACCAGTATCTGATCCTGGATCTGGAAGGCCGTTGCCATTATTCCACAGTCAATGATGAAAAAGAGGAGGAATTTATCCAGAGCCTGCAAAAAGAGCTTGGAAAATGCCGCACTTCCTCCAGGCGTTCTTTCTTTATCACACTGGGAAACCAGCTGTATTCCGTCCGCTCCAGCCTGGCTGAGGAAGGGGATTTCCCTTATATCATCTTCCGCATCATGTTATCCAAGATTCCTTTAAGCCACTCTAAATACGGCATTACCATTATGGATAAAGAACAGGCATTACAAAGCTTTATTGAAAGCTTTTACAGCAATACAGAACTATCCCGCAGTGCTGCCGCTGCCATGGATCAGTCAGGTTCTTCTTCAGTCCCTCTTATGATCACCGGAGAGATCGGTACAGGCAAAGATCGTGTAGCTTATCTCCACTATGCAAAGAGCCAGTTTAATGATGAACCGCTTTACGTTGTAAACTGTTCCATGTTAAATGATAAAACCTGGAATTTCCTGATCAATCATTACAACTCTCCTTTTACAGACAACGGAAATACCATTTACATCTCCAATCTGGGCGTTTTGTCCCATCAGCGGCAGAAACAGCTGTTATCCATCATACTGGACACCAACCTGCACATCCGCAACCGTCTGATCTTTTCCTGTACCCAGGCAAAGGACGGTCATATGCCCCATGCTGCATTGGAGTATACCAATATGCTGGGGTGTGTGCCTCTTCCTATCAAGCCTTTACGGGAGCAGAAAAATGACATTGTTCCTTCAGCCGCCCTTTATATTGATACATTGAACCAGAATCTGGGCCGCCAGGTGGTAGGACTGGAAGACGGGGCCGCAAAGCTTCTTATAGAATATGACTATCCATGTAACCGCACCCAGTTTAAACGTATATTAAAAAAAGCAGTACTGGAAACCAGCACTGCCTATATATCCCGTGATACAATTGAAAAAATATTAAAAGAAGAGTCCGCCTTTTTCCCGGATGACCATGAAGCGCATATGATAACACATTCCAAAGCGCTTCCTGAAAAAGAAGACTTTTCCCTAAACTTAGAACAGCCTCTTGACCGCATCAATCAGGACATTGTCCAGCATATTTTAAACAGCTGCAATGGAAACCAGACAGCTGCAGCAAAGAAGCTGGGGATCAGCCGTACCACTTTATGGCGCTATATCAACCGATGATCCCATCTTTTTTCTTTAACCCTTTTGTATTCTTCTCCACCAGTCTGCGGGCTACCATGATCTGGTGCCCGCAGCCGGTGCATTTTAAGCGAAAATCCGCTCCTACTCTTAAGATCTCCCACTCACTGCTTCCACACGGGTGGGGCTTTTTTAATTTTACGATATCTCCTACTTCATAGTTTAAACGTTCTTCAGGCATATTCTTTTTCTCCTGTCTGTACCAAAATATCTATTATTCCACAACTGCTCCCAGCACCTTTCCGATGCTGTCAGAGATCACCAGATCTGCCTGGGAATCTCTGGAAGTTACGCTTTTATTGATCAGAACCAGTTTACTGCCTCTGTAATAGTCAATAAGACCTGCTGCCGGATAAACTACAAGGGAAGTGCCGCCAATGATCAGCATATCTGCATTGCGGATATGGTCAATAGATTTCCGGATCGTACGGTCATCCAGTCCTTCTTCATAAAGGACTACATCCGGTTTGATGCGGCCGCCACAAGAGCAGGTGGGAATGCCTTCACTGTTTCTTACATAGTCCAGATCATAAAACTGGCCGCAGCGGGTGCAGTAATTTCTGTGTACAGAACCATGAAGCTCCAGCACTTCTTTGCTTCCTGCCATCTGGTGAAGACCGTCAATGTTCTGGGTAATCACAGCCTTTAATTTTCCTTCCTGTTCCAGTTTTGCAAGGGCTTTATGGGCTGCATTCGGTTTTGCATCAGGAAACAGCATGCGGTCTTTATAGAAGCGGTAAAATTCTTCCGGATTCTGTATGTAAAAGCTGTGGCTGATGATCCGTTCTGGCGGATATTTATATTTCTGGTTATACAGCCCGTCTACACTGCGAAAATCCGGTATGCCGCTTTCCGTGGAGACACCAGCTCCGCCAAAGAATACAATGTTGTCGCTTTCATTGATCCAGTCTTTTAACTGCTGACATTTTTCATCCATATGCGTTTCCTCCTATAAAATGTATTTTTGTACTTGATTTTGCGAGAAATTTACACTACTTCATCCAGAAATACTCCTCGCAGCGTCCTCACATACTCTGTCCAGAACGGTGGTGCAACACCTGATATCTCTTCTAAGGGCCTGTACCCAAAGATCCACTGTGCAAGCTCATCAATGTTGATCTCCAACACCTCACTTGAAGACAAAATCGCCTGTTCGCTGCCTTCTGCTTCTGTCTGCAACCCCAGTCCAATCATCCGCTCCAGTGTACCTCCATTTTTTCCCAGTTTCCACAGCCAGCGGCCTTCATTTTCCGGTATAATGGGATCCTTTATGGAAAGAACCGCCTGAAATCTGTCTTCTGGCGCGTCATCATTTAAACCGATGACCTCCAACAGTGCTTTTATATCTGTGATCCGGGCCATGATCGCCGGGTGCATATCTGACGGTTCGATTTCAGATAAGGTGTAATAAAACCGTTCTTCCCTGTTTCCAAGTCCCCACCAGGCTTCCAATGCATGAAGCTTTCCGTCTTTTTCATACCAGCCGGTCACTTCTCCTGCTTCGCTTTCCAGCTCTTTTTTAAGAAGCTCCATATAAGCCTTATCTCTTACTGCATAAACTTCATAATGCTTCTCAAGCCAATCATTCATCCAGTGAGCTGCTGTTTCTGCCTTTTTTGCCAGATCCACAGGGCACTTTTCCAGATCTTTTTCCGGTTCGTCCTCTGGTTTCCACACCGGCTGGTCATAGATAAAGGCAAACTGGAAAGGGCGGTAGATCGCCTCTGCGGCAGGCATCAGGAAACAGAAAGGCTTTTTCTCCTGATTTAAATCCCGAAGCATTTTATAAAGAACCTGGCGCATATAGCCTTTATGACGCTGGTCTGCAGCCGTGGCCACGCCTACAATATAAGGCAGTTCCCATTTTTTTCCATTTACAGAGATCATATATGGATTTAAATGAGCCATGGTCAGAAGCTTCCCTTCCTCTCCTTCTATGGCAAGCACTTTACTGCCTGGGAGTTTTTCAGAAAAATAATAATCTGCAAAGCTTTTTGAATCTTCCGGAAATGCTTCTTCCCATAAGGGTCTGCATTTTCCGTATTCACTTTTATCTAAATATCGTACCACATCCACCTCTTTCTGCCCAGTACAGCGGCCTTATTGAATGGAATTTATGTTACAGTTCAGCCATGCGCTGGTTTGAATGAGAAAGTGTGTTGCAAGCTTGCTTGCATAAGCACTTTTTCTTCCAAATCAGCATATGGTGGAACCACCAAGCTTCTTGTTTTCATGAATATGGAAACAAGAAGATGTAATGGCTGAACTGTAACGAATTTATCTTAATTTCTGTAAACTCAATATTTCTTCTTAACGGAGTATTTTCTTGCAAAATCCACCGGATAATAGCTCATCTTCGCTTTGCGCAGTCCTGGCATGCCTACATCATCTTCTCTGTTTACTAACGCCACATCTGGAAATTCATGGACTAAGAACTGCTGGTTGATAAACTGATACAGGCCATTAATCTCAGGATCCGCCTTTTCAATATGGATCACTGCCATATTTTCCCGCTCATTTAAGCTTCCCACTGTAAATGCCTTTAATTCCCCGTCAATATAAACACCGGCCATTGGCACATTAAAGGCAGAGCAGTTTTTTAAAATATCATGGATACCGGCTACTTCGTAATCCAGGGAAATCTCATTTTCATAAGACTCTACTTTCTGCTGTCTCCATTTTTCCATAAACTGCCACACTTCCTGACGGTCAGAACAGCAGATCCTGCGGTATTCATATCTGCCTTCGTAGGTTTTTAAGAAGCCGTTTAAACGGTTTTTCTTCTTGTGGAGCTTCTTTCCTGCCAGTGTACGCATGGCATTTCCATCGTAAAGATAATCTTTTAAGTCATCTAATTCTGTTACTTCAAACTTTTCCGGATCCAGATCCAGATATTCTACAGCTTCTGCGTCAGCCAGAGAAATATAGAAAGGTTTATGGAGTACATTGTCAAAATAATCTACCATCTGATAGAAGAAATGCGGAAGATCTTCCTCTTTGCAAAGCGGCATGGCACTTGAAAGAATGCCGTCTTTTTCCATAAGCCATAAAGCAGCCCGATCTTCGCTGACCGCACATTTTACCTTATAGTAATCTTTCCATAAAAAAGAGTCCAGGAATACGCTGTCACAGGTCCTATTGGGCCTGAGACCATAAAAAGGGCGCAGCCTGGACATATCTTCAGCCTCTACAGGCTTAAAATTCAAATTCATTTCGTACCTCATTTCTTTTTTCGTTTGCAGATACTATGATAGCACATATTTCATTTATCTTACATTACTTTTTTTCTTCATAACTTCAGAAGGTCCTTCTACACTCCCACCTCTTTTACCAGAAGCAGTCTCTGGCCCGCCTTGATCTGCTCTCCCGGAAGTTCATTGGTGGTAATGATATTTCCCATAGTGGTATGGAATTTTTTTGCAATATCCCACAGTGAGTCACCTTCCTGTACAATGTATCCGGCTATGCCGGGAAGTGCCTGCAGTGCCTTTAGATCCAGCGGTTCTTCTTTTACTCCTGTGATCACAGTTTCCGTTACAGGCTCTAATATCATGAAATCAAGGACTGCAGACGCCCTGATCTCCACTGTATCATTCCCGGTCATAAGCGCTGCCAGCTGCTCTAAGGCTGTATCCAGCTGATACACACTGTTTTTTGTAATACCAGATGCCTGGGCACTGCATTTAAAGGGGATCTGGCGGGAAACAGACCGGACCGGTGCTTTATCATCACTGGTAAGATAAAGAATGGTCACATCTAATACCCCCTCTATCAGCAGACTGTTTTCCTGAGGCTCTGCCTCATCCAGCTGAATGCTTCCCTGGGTATGGCAGATCTGTAAAATGCGTTCTGACTGCCCCAGATGTATTTTCTCCACGATCCGGGGTTTACATACATTTTTGGCGATCAACCGCTCGTATTGAAGTTTTTTTGTCTCCGGGATCAACTTACTGCTGTTGGAATACATATCCCGGATCAGGGTTTCCTCTTTTTCTTCGTATAACCTGATATCCAGTTCCAGTACCACATCCACGTCCAGCTCCCGCATCTGTCCCTCTGCATCCGGCTTTACTTCTATTTCCCCGTGAGACAGCCTCACAGATACCTGTGGGATCTGGCCTTCATGGGCCTGGGAGATCTCTATATCCCCGGAAAATGGCAGCACTTCTTCCATCCACTGTACCGGCATGTTTTCTTCCTCTGTTTCATAAATAACAAATACATTTAACTGGCCTTCCAGATACAAACGTCCCTCTAAAGGCTTTACCGTCTGATTTCCAATATGGATCTCCTTCCATAAAAGCCTGGCAATATCCGGTCTTCCTCCTGTAACAGCTGTATTCTCCCGGATACGGTAGGTATCTTTCCTGTGTAATGCCAGCACCACCGGTGAGATGATCCCGGTCCTTACTTCCGGCACATCTTTTTCCGGTATCATGCCACCTTCTGTCCCGGACATTTTCACATCAGAAGCTGCATATGCATTTTCCTCTCCTTCTGCCCGTATCTCCACTGTAATAACTGCCTGGACTCCCAGCTTCCTGGAATTGATCATTTCTGCCTTCATATCCTCCAGGATCCAGCTTGTTGTTACATCATCCCCCTCCTTAAGACCGGGTACATTTACCATTTCTTCAAAAGGGATATTGCCTCCTAAAGTCTCCAGACCGCCATTTTCCTTCCTGTAAAGGACCGCAAATTCCATTTTTCCTTTTATGGTCATTTTCTCATCCTGGATCCTCCCATTTTCCCCAAGGATCCTTGCATTATCTAAAATAACCTGATCCATATCCTCTAATGTGTCCGGAACGATAAAATCTTCATCCAGAGTGATCTGGGTCACTGCATTTCCTTTCCACTGATTCATATGTATCTGTTTCTTTATTAATTCCATAAAAAACACCTGCCGTTCTCATAGTCTTTTACGAAAGTCTATGCGGACAACAGGTGTTTTATACTTAAATATATTTCCTGAACCTTTTACTGTTTCTCCAGTTTTTCCTTTAACTGACGGATTTCTTCTTCCATCTGGGACATGCGCTCTTTCATCTGCTCATATTCTTCCAAAGTCATAGTCTCTTTCCGTCTTGGAATGGTCACTCCGTCCTTTTTAACCGGTCTTGCCGGGATACCAACAGCTGTTACATTGTCTTCCAGCGGCTTTAAAAGCACTGCGTTGGCAGCAATGGAACAGTTGTCACCTACTTCAAATGCACCTAATATCTTGGCTCCGGCACCAACCATTACGTTGTTTCCAAGAGTAGGATGACGCTTGCCCTTCTGGGTTCCTACACCGCCCAGAGTGACACCCTGATAAATGGTACAGTTATCGCCAACCACCGCTGTTTCACCAATGACTACACCCGAACCATGATCAATAAGAATGCCATGGCCTAACTGTGCTCCCGGATGGATCTCGATCAGGGTGAAAAATCTGGCGATCTGTGAGATCAGTCTGGCTATAAAAAACATCTTATGCTTATAAAACCAGTGTGCAAACCGGTGCCAGATCAGTGCATGGATCCCCTGATACAAAAGCAAAACTTCCAGAGCGCTTCTGGCCGCCGGATCCCGTTCCTGTACTGCCTTAATGTCCAGCCAAATATCTTTAAATATCATAATACTGCTCCCTTCTGAAAATGATGTACCAGTATAGCATATGAACAATTTCCAGAAAAGAGTGTTCACACCAATTTCTGCATTTTTACGTTACAGTTCAGCCATGCGCTGGTTTGAATGAGAAAGTGTGTTGCAAGCTTGCTTGCATAAGCACTTTTTCATCCAAATCAGCATATGGTGAACCCGCCGTGCTTCTTGTTTTCATGAATATGAAAACAAGAAGATGTCATGGCTGAACTGTAACATTTTTACCGGAACACAACCGGCAGTTCCAAAAGTTCTGTTTTTACCACAATATACGGACTGGAGCTTTCTGTTCCTGTATTTTCTCCGGTTTCCGGTCCTTTTAACTCTGTATCAATAACAATGGAATTCCCCGTCAGATACAGTTCATTAACACTGATGCTGTATCCGCCGCCTTCCTGTGGCCCATATCCAACAGCTATGTACAGATTTTCATCTGTAGAATAAGTCATTTTAAAGGGAGCTGATGTTTTCTGGGCGATCAGCGTCTGTAATTCCTGTGGAAGTTCACTGTCCGAAACAGGCATGATCTCCAGATCACGTACTTTCTCCTCTTTTTTGTCCAGAATGCTGCAGCCGGATAAGAGCAGGGAAAATACTGTCATCCAGATGCAGACTTTACATAATAAATCCTTTACTTCTTTCACAAAATATCTCCCGGATATACTGTTACAACAATATATCCGGGAGATATGATATCTATGTCTGTCTGTTTAATATCTATCAGCAGATCTTTCTGATCCAGCCTTCCGGAGCTTCAATACGTCCCATCTGGATACCGGTTAAAGTATCATACAGCTTCTTGATCACTGGTCCCATTTCGTCCATGCCGCTTGGGAAACAGATTTCTTTGCCGTGGTCTACTACCTTGCCAACAGGGGAGATAACTGCTGCAGTACCGCAAAGTCCGCACTCAGCGAAGTCACCTAACTCAGACAGCTTAACCGGTCTCTGGGTAACCTTTAAACCAAGATAATGCTCTGCAACATATACCAGAGAACGTCTTGTAATAGAAGGAAGGATAGAATCAGACTTAGGAGTAACAACCTCGCCATCCTTTGTTACAAACAGGAAGTTTGCACCGCCGGTCTCCTCTACATAAGTTCTGGTTGCCGGATCCAGGAACATGTTCTCATCAAATCCATTTGCATGCGCTACTTCATGTGCATGAAGGCTCATTGCGTAGTTCAGACCAGCTTTTACATGGCCTGTTCCGTGAGGTGCTGCACGGTCAAAGTCGCTGACACAGATAGTGATCGGCTTAGCGCCGCCCTTGAAGTATGGTCCAACTGGTGTAACAAACATTCTGAACTGATATTCATGGGATGGCTTAACACCGATAACGGGACCTGAAGCAAACATATATGGACGGATGTATAAGGTTGCGCCGCTTCCGTAAGGCGGAACCCACGCTGCATTTGCCTTAACAACCTGATCCAATGCATCTAAGAATTTTTCCTTAGGGAATACTGGCATTTCCAGTCTCTCGGCAGAAGTCATCATACGTTCTGCATTCATATCAGGACGGAAGGTAACGATGCTTCCATCTTCTGTTGTATAGGCCTTTAAGCCCTCGAAGCATTCCTGGCAGTACTGTAAGATACCTGCACACTCATTAATCGTAACATTGGAATCAGCGGTCAGAGTTCCCTCGTCCCATGCTCCATCTTTATAATTTGATACATAACGCATATCAGTTGGCATATATGCAAAACCAATATTTGCCCAGTCAAGATTTTTCTTTTCCATGATCTTATATCCTCCGTTTCTTTTACTCAGATTTTCTCGGAATCTTTCTGTCTAAAACCTAAAATGCCTTACTATTTTTGACCGCTGTAACTAATTTAATGCTCATTATAGTCTCATTATTTCTGAAAATCAATGAAAATCTGTTTCATATACTATGCAATTCATGCATATCTGATATAACTGCGGGATTTAGCATATGCTTACACTATAGTTACTGGACACGGGCAGTTCATTTTCATTGTGTAACGTCACAGCCACATTCAGACACCATCGCCGGTTTATGTTGTTCTACGAACCGGCAGATAAGCGGGGACGGGCTGCCATAATAGGCAGTCATATCATCCATATGGATATCAGCTGTTTCCAAAAATTCTATATGCTTACTATGACAATATTTTTTTAATACCTGGATCACTTCACCCTTTTCTGCCGCAGAAATGATCTCCCACATTGCAATATCATATGGGTACAGGCATACTGCCACTTTCAGACGATCCGGATACTGCGCCATGACCTCAAGCCGTTCTTTCACTTTATCAAGTGCAGCAGCCGTATTCTCAAAAAATTCATTTTCACCAATGCAATAAAGAAGTGTTTTTTTCTGCCCGCTTCTGTTCTCTGGAGTTTCCTGACAATTTTCCACACCCAAAAATGCGCAGACCGGCTCTATTTTTTCATTCCAGACTGCTCTTGTATCTTCACCTGCAAATGTAGTCAGGTGATCTGCAAACAGCTCCTTCATAGCAGAAGACTCTATTAAAATCTTGTCAGCATACATGGCCCCCGGCATAGTCAGGCTGTACTTCAACCCATATACATCTGTAATATCATCTTCCGTAAAGTCATTAACCCCCTGGGGCATCATATAGATAAGGCAGTTTGTGTACTGTTGAAGCCGTTTTGCGTAATATGCCGGTGGAATCGTCAGATATGGATTCTCCCCATCATATGGATTCTGGATCACAATGGCCGCAAATTCATAAAACTGCATCTGGATAGCCGTCCATGGTATAACATTTAAATGATCCGGATATTCCTCTCTCTTATCATTTCTGTCATTTCCCTCTTTCTGTGCCGTGATCTCTCCATATGGATCTTTCGTAAACAATGGCAGCGGTGTCACGCAGACCTCTGTATTTTCCTGCTGTTTATAATGGTCATACATCTTCTGCATTTCTTTCCACCGTTTAGGATCATCCGGTAAAAAGGCAACCAGTTTTTTATGGATGATCTCCTTTTCAACCGTCTGTTTCATCTGAACAAATGCCTGCTTCAATTCTTCACATAAGTTTTTGTTCTCTGCTCCACCGGACAGTGCGTTATATACATGAAAAAGCTTTTCACAATACGCTTCCAATACCACAACACATTTCTTTGCTGACGGATGATGTTCTCCTTTCATCTGCTCAATATAATTGCCCAGATCGATCACAATGTCCTGGCACTGTGCCAGTATATTAAGCATATGCTCTATATCATCTGCCACTAATCCGCTGCCTGCTTTCCCCTGCATTCCCTCAATAAATGCATTATGCAATTCCTGGATCGTCTGCAGCGCATCGGCAGCGGTGTTCTGCATCGTGTGGTCACTTTTTGTCAGACTAATATTCTGGCGCAGCATTGCCCTGTCAAATGTAAATTCCGGCAGTTTAAAATCAGCAACCGCCTGCAAACTTTTGCGCTGTGCTTCAAAATACGGATAATCATGTCCCCCCCACACTTTATGGATCTTAAAATAATCATAATATTTATGGCTCAAAATTTCGTGATAGTCGGCAGGCACCGGCATCGTCGTATTTTCAAATGGAAGTCTTACAAATTTCCCGTAATATTTTTTATCCTCTCCACGTTTTCCCAACAGCCCCCATGGGAATATCTGCGCCATCCTGTCAGACTGCTCTTGCGGCACACGGGCCATCTGTTCCTCTGCCAGACGGTACAATTCGATCCCCATATGACGAGCATCCAGTCTCCTGTTAAAATTCTTATGATATTTTTGTTCCAGCTTTTTTAAATTTTTCTCCTTGACTGCCGGTGTAACATTTCCCCCAACAATCATGTCCGCAAATGCGATAATGTATTTCACTTCCTCACATCGCTGCTTTTCCTTCTGCTCATCTTTATACAGATAATCCAGCACAAAAATATCAATTGCTGTCAGATACGGGAAATTATGAAACTCTTTCAGATGATCCAGATCATAGCATATATGTTCATGATTAACAACACGGGCTAAAAACTCCCAGTGGTCTTCCTTATGTTCATAATCATGAATGCAAAAATGTTCCGGCAGTTCTGTCCTGGCCACTTCTTTAAACCGGACGTAATCCTCCCGTTTCATGCAGATATCCAGATCATCATCCCACGGCACATATCCGCCGTGGCGCACAGTTCCAAGGATCGTTCCCCAGTCTGCAAAATACGTGATGCCATGCTTTCTGCAGATGGTATCGATCACATCCAACACCTGTAACTGCGCCGCCCATGCCTGTTTTATCACTGTGGGAATAAAAAATCCGTTTCTCACTTCATCTCTGAAAAAATCCATTGAAATTTCTTTCATCTGCCCTGCCTCTTGTATACCATTCATTTTCCTGTTAGCTGCTGTTACGTAACCGCCATGATCTTCATATGATCCTCTGATCTGTTCCCCATGATCTTAAATCCCCGGTCTAATCCTTCCAGCTTATACCGATGGGAAATAAGCTGTGAAGGAACAATCTTTTTTTCTTTTAGCAGATACACTGCCATATGCCAGTCATCTGTCACTTCCCTTGTAAAAGAAGAATTCCATGTTCCAGTTACAGTCAGCTGATTTCTTAAAATCTTCCAGTAAACCTGCTTATCAAGCAGCATGTCCGAATATGGGTTTCCAACCAGACAAACCTTTCCGCCCGGCGCCCCATGCTCAATTGCCAGTGAAAAGGTTTCATTTTTACCAACACATTCAAAAAAAACATCTACCCCGGTTCCTCCGGTCTTTTTATCCAGCCATGCATCCACATTTTCCGACCTGATGTCACAAAACTGTTCTTCTTTGATGCCAAGCTTTAAAATCATTTGTTTTTGGAATTCCTTGTTTCCAATTACAAGGAGATCCTTCACATTCCGTTCCAATAAAAGCATGACGATCAGCATTCCGATCGTCCCCAGTCCGCACACGGCAACCGTATCCTGGTATGATGCACCCACACGCCGCAGTGCGTGGCATGCCACTGCCATTGGTTCCAGCATCGCTGCCTCCTCATATGAAACAGTTTCCGGCAGTTCGATCAGATTGCTCTCCGGCACTGCCACATACTCCGCAAATCCCCCATCCTGTCTGGAACCAAGGTAGCTGTAATTTCTGCATAGCTCATACTGTCCTTTCCTGCATGCGATACAGCTGCGGCAGGGAATTAACGGAAAAATGCCGACTCGTTTATTCTGCCATTTTGCATCCGTATTTTCGCCGGTCTGCACTACCCGGCCCGCAAATTCATGTCCCGGGATCAGCGGCATCCGGTGCGCGCCGGTCTGATAGATCCGTGGAATGTCCGAGCCGCAGATTCCCGCCGCCTTCACTTCCACTAAAACCTCATGCTCCCCGGGCAGTGGCTTTGACACCTCTTTATATTGGATCTTCCCGATATCTTCAAGCACCCATGCCTTCATTTTGAAATTTCTCCCATCGTATCCTATAGTCTCTCGTCTCTCGGAATCTCTAAGCCTGTGTTTATGCGGCTTCTGAGATTCCATTTTTATTTTTTCTCCACCTTTTTTCAAAAAGTACTTGACATTTACCCCTAAAAATGCGACACTTCGCGCCTCTTGATTAATAAGGCATATCGTTTCGGCTCCGCCGGAACAGACTTTTTGATTTGGAGGTGTGTTTCATTGAAACACATCGGGAACAAGATTGAACTGACCATATTTATCAATGGTTCGTTCCGTAATCTCGTAGCCGGTACGGAGTGTAAACTCTTTATTGAACTGCTTACTGGTAACGGTTTTCCAGTCACTGCCTATATAAACCATTTTTCCATCTCTGGGATTTTTTACATTCTGGCAGTACTGCTTTGCCATTTCAAACCAATCATCCGTGCTTTCCCGGCGAAGATTCCGCTTGATAATGAAAAAGCAGCCTGCATCCATCAGAACAGCAACATTGTCGATGGAGCCATTGCCGGAATCAAGGCGAATCAACAGCGGCTTATCTGTCAGTTTGTGGCAAAGCTTTATTGTTTCCTGCAGAAACTCAACCGTCCCCTTCTGACGATGCTGTTTTCCTTCACGGAGTTCGAAATTGATGGCGTACCCCTCTGTACCTATATATACCATCATAGGCGCATAGCCGTCAAACCCTTTGTAGGTTCGTGAAACACCTTCCTTTTTGGATTTCGAATTATCCATAGGTGTCACATCGATATCTACCGGAACAAGACCATTGGCAAGAGCTGTCGGTTGTATTTTGTTTGCAAGGAGCATTTCAACATTCTGTTCCAGAATAGTCTGGCGAAGGGAATCACCGATATCATCCATGCGTTGACGCAGTGTCTCTTCTGAAGGAATGCTCCGGGTGATGAAAAGAGCGGTTTTGTAAAAGTCCTTGTCATCGTCCATTTCATGGACAGCTTCAAAGTAAGGCTTGCCCATGAAAAGCATTCCAAGATAAGTGAGTACAATATCACCGTTCTTAATCTGATGTTGGGATCGATCGGATGTCACATCCATGCGATTAAGTTTTTTAATGAAACCGCTTTTTCCGAGGAGGGCACCTACAACAGCCAGGCCGCTGGCGGGAATAATGCGTTCATTTGTAAATTCAACAATAATGTTCTTATTGGTGTTCAGTGTGATTCGGTGGTTGTTATTCATGGTAAAAGGCTCCAATCCATAGGTTTTGCAATATCTATTTTACCATAGATTTCTTTCACCGGGTGGGTGAATAATGATATTGAACAACAAAGTATCGCAAAGGCTTGAAATTATAGGATTTAAGGAGTCTGTGAAGAAATCAACTTCACGGATTCAGGGATCAATGACTGTTTCGTCTGGCAGGGAAGTGTTTGTCCAGTTCTATATCGGGTACGATAAAATACTGCCCATATCGGTCAATGGTTCTTTCCGTGATCTCATAAATTGTGCGTATTCCGACAGTTTTCTCTTCGTTATCAGAAAGGGAATATGTCACATCCCGGAAGGTCTGTCCGATATAAACAGTTTTCCCATCACGTGGATGCTGGATATTCTGGCAACATTCCCTGACGGATTCCAGCCATTCTTCTTTACTTTCCTGTCTGGGATTCCGTTTTATGATGAAAGACACAATGTTGTATTTATAGCTTTCTTCCATGAAGATGCCCGTGTTTTCAGATGCATCGTTGCCGGAATCCAGCCGGATGGGCAGTGGTTTTTCCGTCAGCCGTCAAAACCCTTGTAGGTACGGGATACGCCTTCCTTATTGGATTTCGAATTGTCAAAGGGGGTTACATCAATATCGACAGGAACAAAGCCGTTATCCAGGGCTGTCGGCTCTATGTGCATTTTCTTCATTGCACTGCCTCCGCCTGTCTTTTGATACTTTCATTATACAGGATAATGCATGATGATACAGTAAAAAAACAAAATTTTGTTTAACCTGGTGGGTGAAATAAAATGTATTGCGAAAATCAGTTTCCAACAGGTATTATTGCTGAAAAAACGCGATGTAACACTATGGTAAGTTTCACGGAATAAGGATATTTACTTTTGTAACAAAGTAATACAATCTAATTTTTCAATTCCCCAATCTATTTCCTTCTGTTTTAAAACTTTAAATCCACAACGGTATGCAAGATATGCAAAAATATCTTTACTCATAAAACTTCTCCCATGTGGTGCATTAGCAAACGAAGCCTTATAATCACTGGCATTATTAGAATGGTGTATTAACACCTTACCTCCAGAAACTAATATGCGATAGATATCTTTTAAATATTCATAGATATCCATCATTTCAAAATGAACCATTGCATCATAACAAAAAAGCGCCGTATATTCATCAGACTCCAGTTCAGAAAGATTATATCCATTATTGCAATAATACCGAATATTTGTTTCATCCTTAAACCGTTCTTTACACAGATCAATATTTTCCTCTAAAATATCGACTAATGTCACCTCTCCCGCTTCATGCAGATAATGCGGCACATGTCGTCCTCTTCCACATGCCAGTTCAATGATATTTTTAAGATCTAACTGTTTAAACTGTTCAAAAAATGGTGAATTCTTTCCCCAGAATATGTTAATACTCTCGTCTAATTCCGCTTCATCAAAATACTGGTTCATTCCATCCTGGTGAAAAAATGCACAAAATTCACGATTAAATGCTACCCTGTCTTCTCCCAAAACAGTAGCTAAATCATCTAAATTTATCCATTTCAATCCAGCATTACTTATTTTATGTTTTATGCTTTCCACCGTTTTATCATCTACAACAGAAACCAAAAAAGGCACATGATATTTACATGCCTCATCAAATGACATCACTTTTTTATCCTCTATTTTCTGGATTTGATCATATTTTTCATCACAAAAGCCCACTACCATATTTTCTTTTTTTAATTTCTTTATAAAATCATAACAGCCCTTTCCTCTTGTACCTGCTCCATATATAATGATGTTCATGCTATCCTCCAAAATTAAATTGATTCTTTCAAACACTTTTTATAGATGTCTTGATACTTTTCAATGGCTAATCGATTTTGCTCCTTCATTTTGTCATCCATCCATCCTCCATTAAAATAATGTATCGAAAATGTGTGCTCAGTCTCATTCGTCAGACCAGACATATAATCATATGGATGAAAATAATCATACGCATATATATTCATACCACCTATATTTTGTGTTTTACCTGTTATTTCATATCCTTCTGCCAGGGCCGTCTGTGTATCATAAAATCCACATGTATTTCTGTTTTGCTTACCATTTTCATCTAAGAACATAATTGACTCTCTGGCATCTAGAAATCTTTTAATCATAGGATGACCTTTAACAGCTCCACTTCCCCCTCCAAAATTGAGAATCTGCCATTTTTCCAACGCGCAAAAAGCTTCTTGATATCTTAATTCATCCAAGTTCTTCTTAATTTCAACATCTGTGTCAAAATAAAAACCACCTTCCCGATACAAGATATCCAGTCTTGCATAATCCGGTACAAACCCATAAGCTCCACTTTCATAAGCCTGTCTCATATATGGATGTTTTCCAAAATCATAATTACTCTCATCCCATTGAACAATCTCATAATCAGGGCATTTTTCTCTCCAGGTATCTATATATCTTCTCAAGTTATATGGAATCTTTTTTCCCCCAATCCATATATAATGAATCTTCTTAGGAATTATCGGATCACTCGTCATTATGGGGTTTCCCTTTGAAATATCACTGCAAAAATTGTCAATTAAAAGCATCGGCATTATAAATGCTGTCATATTTTGCGTACATTCCATTTGCTCTAGTTGTTCAATTACTTCTGCATATCGGCTTATATTAATAAATATAACCGCATTTTCATCACATTTCTTCAAATATTCTGGTGATTTCACCTCAATTTGCTTATTCAGTACATTTATTGTTGTATTCCATTTTGAGGAATCATTGTCTATATAGCAATCAATAAAATCTGTAATTTCATACGATAATAATATCTGTGGAATTACAATCTGTCCTATTGCACCTGCACCAAAGAGAACAATTGACATTCCGCTATCTTGAATTTTCTTTTTTTAATACTCAAATGAGCAAATTTCTTTTTTCAATTTTAATGTTTCCTCTCCGTGTGTCATTCATTTTATATTATTCACTTGTCAGAATTACATCAACTTTCTTTTTGATGTATTCATATGGAACTGAGTATAGTATTCCTTCCGCCATCACGAATAACTTTGCATACGCATACTGACTATAACCTGAATCCGTGAAGTTCATCCTTTAAGCGAACTAACCTGCCAAGGGCAAGTTGGTTTCATGATAAAAACATACTTCAATGTCTATTTTCAGTACCGATGTCGTGACTCCAAGCGCTCATTGGGCAAAAAAGGGTACACGAAATAAGCCTACTATAAATTTGCTTTGTTACTTATGCGTTTGTGACAGCATATTTCTGACAGATATCAGAAAATATATGCCGCCAGACGTTGCTTTTTCCAAGGCCGATTATCAACTGGCGCGCATGCATGGTTACATGGCCTGCCAGCATGATCAGGTTGCTGATAACTGTGCGTAAACGACGGCGTTTAACATCCCTCTTTTGACGGGGTGCCCGTCCTCCAATTGTGCCCTGACCGATCATACGGAGAATGTTATATGCGATCATCCCCAATTCGAGTATCAGTGCATTGGTCGCGAACTTTCCGGATGGAAGCCGCTCCAGATCCATGTCAGTTTTTACCTCACTATGAAACTGCTCGCATTCTCCATGAGCATGATACAGACGGATGATTTCCTCATCCGGGTCACCAAGGTTTGTCCACCAGGTTTCAACTTCAACATCGGGAACAAGATTGAACTGACCATATTTATCAATGGTTCGTTCCGTAATCTCGTAGCCGGTACGGAGTGTAAACTCTTTATTGAACTGCTTACTGGTAACGGTTTTCCAGTCACTGCCTATATAAACCATTTTTCCATCTCTGGGATTTTTTACATTCTGGCAGTACTGCTTTGCCATTTCAAACCAATCATCCGTGCTTTCCCGGCGAAGATTCCGCTTGATAATGAAAAAGCAGCCTGCATCCATCAGAACAGCAACATTGTCGATGGAGCCATTGCCGGAATCAAGGCGAATCAACAGCGGCTTATCTGTCAGTTTGTGGCAAAGCTTTATTGTTTCCTGCAGAAACTCAACCGTCCCCTTCTGACGATGCTGTTTTCCTTCACGGAGTTCGAAATTGATGGCGTACCCCTCTGTACCTATATATACCATCATAGGCGCATAGCCGTCAAACCCTTTGTAGGTTCGTGAAACACCTTCCTTTTTGGATTTCGAATTATCCATAGGTGTCACATCGATATCTACCGGAACAAGACCATTGGCAAGAGCTGTCGGTTGTATTTTGTTTGCAAGGAGCATTTCAACATTCTGTTCCAGAATAGTCTGGCGAAGGGAATCACCGATATCATCCATGCGTTGACGCAGTGTCTCTTCTGAAGGAATGCTCCGGGTGATGAAAAGAGCGGTTTTGTAAAAGTCCTTGTCATCGTCCATTTCATGGACAGCTTCAAAGTAAGGCTTGCCCATGAAAAGCATTCCAAGATAAGTGAGTACAATATCACCGTTCTTAATCTGATGTTGGGATCGATCGGATGTCACATCCATGCGATTAAGTTTTTTAATGAAACCGCTTTTTCCGAGGAGGGCACCTACAACAGCCAGGCCGCTGGCGGGAATAATGCGTTCATTTGTAAATTCAACAATAATGTTCTTATTGGTGTTCAGTGTGATTCGGTGGTTGTTATTCATGGTAAAAGGCTCCAATCCATAGGTTTTGCAATATCTATTTTACCATAGATTTCTTTCACCGGGTGGGTGAATAATGATATTGAACAACAAAGTATCGCAAAGGCTTGAAATTATAGGATTTAAGGGGTCTGTGAAGAAATCAACTTCACGGATTCAGGTATTATCCAAATGCTGCTTCCCGTTCTTCTTCCACTTGGCAGATCATTGATAAATTTTGGAATCTTAATCTATCACAAGTTGATGAACTTATGAAGGATCGGTATTCTGTCTTTGGCCCTGAACCAAGACTCCCTTCCGATATGCTTCGTGCCATCCTTGTTTCTGCCGCATTTAAAATTACTTCCTATACCAGATTTGCTGCTGACCTGAAAGAAAACCCTCTTCACGCCATCATTTCCGGCTTCTTTGTCGGCGATACTCCTGGCGTTGGTACCTTTTATGACTTCCACAGGCGGCTCTGGTTATCTTCCGACAAGAACCTGACTAATGCGGTTCATCCTCCTAAGGTAAAACCTCAGAAACCAACAGGGAAAGAACAAAAAGCTGCTCCTGTTGAAAAACTTACCGTTGATGATCTCTTTCAACAGTTCGAAAAGAATCCTCCTGCTGATATGGCTCCCTGCGCAAAACTTTGGGAAATTTTCAATACTTTTTTCTTCAGAATTCTGCCAGCATGGGGCTTATCTCTTTAAACTCCCTTGCCTTAGCCGGTGATGGAACTCCCGTTTATACTTCCGCTCAAGAGCGGAAAACAAAAACCTGTAACTGTCTGGAAAACGGAATTCGTGATTGCAAATGCAACCGTATCTATCATCAGCCTGACTGTGATATCGGTTGGGATTCCCATCGCAACCGTTATTACTTTGGATACGACTTATACATGCTGACTGCTTCTGATTCTGAAAATGACCTGCCTGTTTTTCCTTTTCTGAGTCCTGCTTCACGGCACGACTCACACGGTTTTTTATACAACTGGTTTTCCATGAAAAAGATGCTCCCAGAAGTAAATGTTACCAAGCTGCTTCTGGATTCAGCACATGATGCGATGCCTTACTATGATTACTGTAAAACAAACGATATCACGCCTTTTATTGATCTAAACTGGAAATGTGGCAGACCACCGGTCTACAAAGATGATATTTCCATAAACAGTGATGGGATTCCTTTATGTCCTAAGGGCTTTCCTATGAAGCAAGCCGCCGTTGAGCCAAGAAAAGGACGCATCAAATATCGTTGTCCTAAGATTTCTTACAAAGGCGGTACACCTCATTGCACTTGCGATGAACCCTGTTCTGATGCAAAGTATGGAAGAAATGTTCACCTTGTATTAAAGGATAACCCAAGACTCTTCAATACTCCGCTGCGTAGCAGCGAGGAATGGAAGCTGGAATATAACGCAAGAACATCTGCAGAACGTTGTAACAAACGAGAAAAGATAGACTATAAATTAGAAGACGGCAGATACCGTTCATCTATGATGTGGTACTGCCGCCTGTTCGCCATCATGATATGTCAGCATCTTGATGCATGGACTTTGCCAAAGACTTCCTGACTAAAAGATTTCTTTGAGCAAACCGCTTAATTTCATAAGCAATACCATTATAAGCCATGTTTGACGCAAGGTCTATAAAAGTGCGCCACTTTTCATCATTTATTACTTTTCATGTCCGTTCTGGATAATATTTACTTTTCAAGGTTCATCCGACCAATGAATCTTAGTCGGAAGGCTCATGATTCCGAGAGCCTATTCCTCTTTTTGCGAAATAAATTCCCTGAAACGTTCCAGATCCGCCTTTGTCGTGATTTTATAATTTCCCTCATCACCCGGTATCATCACAATGTCCATCCCACCAAGGACCGCCGCCTCCGTTGAACCGTTGATCTGGAAAATCCTGTGGGGGAGAAGCCGCTCATTGGCCTCATAGTATTTCCCCAGTACAAACAGCTCCGGCGCCTGTCCGGCAAAAATCTCCCCCCTGTTTAGCAGGGATGACACATGTTTTCCGTCACTGCTTACATAAACGGTATCCTTCATCGGAAGGACCGGAATCACTCCGTCATGTCCCTCCAGGGCATTGACGCATTCCGTGATCAATGCCCCTGGCAAGCACGGACGCGCCCCATCATGAACCAGCACGGTATCATCCGTCCCCGCCGCATAGGTTAAAATGTCCCGAAGGCCATTGTAAATGGAGAGCTGGCGGTTTTCCCCCGGATTTGAAAAGCCCCTGAATTTTTTATTTATATCATACCGCTTCAGACAGCTGCGGATCGTCCCCTGCCATTCTTCCTGCGCCACGATCTGGACCGCGTCCACCAACGGATGCCGCGACAGCCGCTCCAGACAATACGACAGAAGGATCCGTCCTCCCACTTCTATATACTGCTTTGGCATATCCCCGCCGAGCCTGCTGCCAACTCCGCCGGATAAGACCAGCGCTGTGTTCATAGCCGCAGCTCCCTGATATCCTTGAGGATTTCCTCGTAAGGTCTGCCCTTTCCAAACAGCAGCGTTGTTCCAAGTACAAACCCCTTCATGCCCTTTGGCGCAAATTCCAGGATACGGTCGGCGCTGCACGCGCCGTCCCAGTACATTTCAAAATTCATGTCTTCCTTTAATGCCAGGAGCTTCGTGATCTTTTTCCCCACATAAGGCAGATACATCTGTCCGGCATTTCCGGGATTGACCGACATTACAAGTACCTTTTTGACGATCCGGAGCATTTCAAGCACCGTTTCCACCGATGTTCCCGGATTGATCGCGATCCCCGGTACCATCCCTGCGTCAATGATCTTCTGCAGTGTGGTTGACGGATGATACTCCGCCTCCGGGTGGATATACACCGTGTCGCCCTTTCTTAAGTTGTTTAAAAACAGATGGATCAGATTGTTTGGATGCTCGATCATCAGATGCACATCCAGCGGCTTTGATGCCACTCCAGCGATATAGCGCATATCGTTTAACGACATGGCAAAATTGGGGACATACCTTCCATCCATAATATCGATATGGAAAGAATCGATCCCGCCTTCTTCCAGGGATCTTACTTCCTGCGCAAGATTCCCGTAATCTGCGCACATCATTGAGGCCGTTAATTCAAACTGCATGTTGTATTTCCCCTCTTTATCATAATGGTATCGCAATTTAAGGCTTTTCCTCTTTCACCGGCACCATATATAATAACCTTTATACTCATCGTATGGTCCTCCCAATATCATAAAATACCACTTCTTTTTTCAATCCCATTGCAAGAAGGTTTTCCCTTATTTTCTTACACAAATTAACATTTAATATTGTGATAAAGACCTTATCATATTCTGACTGTCTATTTACTAATTCTTCCGCTGAAACTACCTGCATGAAAGCCCTATCAAATTTACCGAAATTAGCATCCGCTATGATTGCTATAGAGTCTGGATACTGGCTTAAGACAGCCTGTCCAAATCCCCCGGCACCATATATTGCTATTTTAGGATCTGCAAATATCCCTGTCCGGTCCAATACATTTCGTGGATTTTTCAGCAAAGTAACAAATGTAATATACTCATTCAGCTGATTCTTCATAATATCCGATATTCCAGCCTTCAAAAAAGCTTTTTCTAAATCCCTTTGTAAATACTTTATACTTTCCGGTTTAATCGGAGCATGTACCATGGAGTCTTCTTTTTTACAATAATGATATGGTGCATGATGGATAATCTGCACAGACCTGGCTTTTGCTGCATACTGAAATACGGCATCGGCATCCTCCCCAAATCTTATCTCCCCATTCACTTCAACCTGCGCCTTTTTTGCAAATTCATTTTTTATAAATTTACACACAAGATTTGGCAGTATTCCAAAATCAAAAAAAGCTCCATTACTCAGCATTCCTGGAAAAATTTCTTTCTTTAGCTGACTATCTCCATATAATCCTTCTGCAAATTTATTTTCTTTTTTTACTGTCTTGTCTGGATATTCTTCAAGCAAATCAAAAGCTATGATGTCTGGCAGACCCCTATTTATGTTGTTTGCTATTTTTTCATATGCATCTATATCAATATAATCGTCCGCATCTACAAATGTGATATACTCTCCCGCCGCAATTTCCATCCCGCTTTTTCTCGCCAGTGCTTGACCCTGATTTTTCTTATGTACTACTACAATTCTCTGATCCTGTTTTGCATATTCATCACATATAGCGGAACAATTGTCCTCAGAACCATCATCCACCAAAATAATCTGAAGATCCGGATATGTCTGATTTGTGATACTATCAATACATTTCTTCAAATATTTTTCAGCATTATAGATTGGTACAATTACACTAATTAAAATATCTCCCATAATCCTATACCCGCATTCTTTTTAATATCTTTTTATATGCCTCTGCCGTTTGTTTTCTTTCTCCCCTCTTTTTTTCATCAAGCCATCCACCATTAAAATGGTGGATGGAATAAGTATTTTTAGTAATGCAGGTTTCTCCACTCATATAATCGTAAGGATGAAAATAATCTGATGAAAATACTGTCATATCTTGGATCCGCTGTGTTGTATTATCTACCGTCATTCCCTCCTCAATAAAAGGTTTTGTTTCATATACACCGCAAGTTTCCAAATTATATGTTCCATCTTCTCGAATAAACGGGATATTTTCTCTATAGTCCAGCAACTTTTTTATCATTGGGTGTTGTTTTACCGCTCCACTACACCCTCCCATATTAATATTTCCCCATTTTTCCACACCGCAAAATCCCCACTGATTTCTTAATGCATCCAATGATTTTATCAGTTCAACATCCGTATCCAGATAGAAACCACCGTAATTATATAAAATGTCCAATCTGGCATAATCCGGCACAAAGCCCCATTTCTTTGCCTCATATGCCTGTTTCATATATGGATTTTTACTGACATCATAATTGCTTTCATCCCACCGCTTTATCTCATAATCCGGGCAAAATCGATGCCAGCTATCTACGCATTTTTTTAAATGATCCGGCATCTCTTTTCCCGAAAACCAGCAGTAGTGAATTACTTTGGGGATCCGTTCTTCTGAATAACTTCTTAATATGATTGCTGATCCATTCACTCTTTCCTTTACTGACAGTGCCTGTATCACCGGAATAATAACAGCATCCATCCCATTTAAATGCTCATTTTTGTCTAATGCCGCCAGTACTGCACTGTAATTACTATTTGTTATAAACAAAAAGGCATTCTGCAGCAGGGAATCCAACACCTTTGGAGAACAAATTGTTACAGGTTTACCACCTACCATGATCTGTTTTCCCTGTTTTCTTGTATCGCCATCAATATAGCAGGCGATATTTTCAGACAAGTAATATCTTTCAATCATATCAGGAACCACTATTTTTCCGATCATGCCAGCTCCATATACAACGATTCTCAGTTTTTCTTTCTTTATGCGTCCTGCTATGTCTTCTAATGTAGCGTTATGTAAATGAAGCATTTGATCCTCCATCTGCGTTTCCTATTCGTTGAGTATATTTGCCCACATACTCATGTATTGGTCTCTATCCATTTTTGCGATCATTTCTTCTCTTGCCTTTTTTCCCATTTGAGGCAGGACAGTACGATTTATTCCCAGATACTCGATCTTATCTGCCATACATGCATAATCACAGATCGGTACTACAAAACCGTTCTCGCCGTCATGAACGTCATCCAGTATACCTATTGTTTCTGTCACCACCGGAACTGCACCATTTAACATAGCTTCCATATTTGCAATAGGTCTTCCTTCATTATCCGAAACATTCAGCGCAATATCCTGTTTCTGCCAGAAAGCGCTTATCTTCTCCCTTGTCAGCCATCCCACCAGGGAAACATGGTCTTTTAATTTTTTCTCTGAAATAAATCTTTTCATTTTGTCATAATAACTGCCCGTACCCGCTATTTCCAAACGGTAGTTGATCTTCCTTTTTTCCAGTTCCTCTATTAGTTGGATCATGATATCCATCCGTTTCTCGAATTTTTCTAATCTTCCGGCATATCCCACGCGAATAGGTTCTGAGGAATTTACAGACCAGGTTCTTTGTAAAATATTTTCATACATCACAGGTATCGTCATGGAAACTACGTTCTGTTCCTGTATTCCATAAGAGATAAGTCTTTTTCGTATTCCCTGGCTTACACAAACATATTTATCTATCATTTCTCTATAGCTCAATATATCTCTGTACATTCCGTCGCATGCACCATGATCAACCATAATTATCTTATATTGTTCCGGATGATTTTTTTTTAGCAGGCATGCAGAAACCAGTAATTCATTTACTATGGAAAATACGATAGTACATGGCGCATTTTCTCTCAATAAGTCGATACCCTTTTGAATATATTCCGGTGAGAAGACCATGGTATCCTTATAAAAGAATTCATAAATATGTGTCTCCACCTTTTTTATGTTCTCCTGACCTTTGGCAGATAATAAATAAACGTGATCCCATCCAGCTTGATCACACCAGAATATCATATCTTTTAACCACGATCCTACACCACCAGGCCCCAGACCCCAGGATGCATCAAAAAAGGTCTTCCTCTCGCCACATATTAAAGCGCCGGTTTCATTCATACGCTTCTGGTAAATATCTAACACCATATCATGAAAAGACAATTGTCTGTCATATGAAATTCCATAATCCGATTTCATTTTATCCCATACGGGTTCATATTCCAATGAACTGTAAAAAGTTACGCATACATATATGAACGCATATTTCTCCAGTACCTCCGGGCTTTCAATTGTAATTCCATTTACCTTTTGTCCCCACTTGGCAGCATCACCATCTACGATGCCACATATCTGATAATCTGTGTTTTTAATTAAATCCAACAATATCTGGCAGCGTCTGCCACTTCCATACAAGTATATTTTTTTCATTCCGGTGTTTCCTGATCTTTTAATATGATCAATGTCCCTGCTCTATCTGCGATAGGAATTTTGCAAATAGTTCTGTCAATTTCTTTTTCGTATCTTTTTACTGCTTTCTTGATTCCTTCTAAGTAATACGTATTATAATCATGAACAAATATTATTCCTCCAGTCGATAGTCTTGGGTAAAAAAATCTCAGCCCTTCAAGCATTGATTCTTCCAGATCAACATCCAGCGAGACAAATGCATACTTCTCTTTTTTAGCCTCGTCTGTCAAACTCTCTGGAAAGTAGCCCTTAAATACCTTAGCCCTTTCAGGATACGGTAAATTCTTTAGCATTCTGTCAACAGAGGTCTCTTTGTGCTCTTTGATAAATCGTTCGTTACAAGTCCCCTTTTCTAGTTCCTTTTCTGCTTCCGTCTGATCAAATCCTTCAAAAGTATCAAATAAATAAATATCCCTATTACAAAAATGTTCATTGATCAGTGAAGAAAAATGACCTCTAAACACCCCTAGTTCTGCTACAACTCCAGGGACTTTTTCCCCATTGATCTGATCTGCGGCTAATTCAAAGGTTCTATATCTAAAGTAATCCTGCATGTAAATAGATCTGCCATACTTTCCCTTCTTCATATGCATAGATTTATCCACAATATCATACTCATTTGACTTCGTTAATATGAAGGGTGATTTTTCCAGCAACTCATACAATTCCTCTGAAACCAGCTTTACCCGATGATAATATTTCCTATATGGCTCCAGTGGAATGTTATCTGTTATTACAATTTTCTCTAATTCTATTTTGTTATCGGTACACTCTTCAATTATTTCTTCATAAAATTCATTCGCTATTACAATATAATCAGCCTCTTTTTGTACTTCTAACAATTCCTCAAGGGAAAATACTGGTTTTCCTTTATAAGTATAAGATGTTTCTTTTTTAGAAGAAATATATCCAATTATATTACATTCTCTGAAATAATCCATTAACATATAGTACTCTGTTCTTTCACCAATTCCCCATATGAAAATTTTTTTCATCACTTGTCTCCCAAAATTATTTTTTTCTCAGCTACTCCCTTTTTGATCAACCATTCCCGTATCGTATTACATATCTGTCTATTCTCTATAGCTATCACTATATATTCATAAGTACTGTTATCTATCTGATCAATGTTTTTTATTCTGTCATCTTCCATTATCCCTGCATCTTTGTCAATCCATAATACTTCTCTACAATATCCAGATTTTTCTAACTGCTTATAATAGGTTTTACCAACAGTACCTGCTCCATATAATATAATATGAGCTCCTTGTGGAATTTTTTCAAATGGGAATAAAAAGTCACTTACATAAAAATAGTCATTATACTTCATTTTTTTTAAATTGACAGAGTACATATAAAAATACTCTATCTGTTTTCTAAACATCCCATAATAATATGATTTTTTAAATATTTCTACTAAATATCTATACAGCTCATACACTTCTCCGAAGAATAGATCCCGTTTTATATAGGGTGCTATCTCGCTATTCCGCTGCCTATGCATATAATAGCATTCCCCTATTACCTGCATATCTTTTATATGTAAAAACATAGGGTATATTATTGCAACATCATCACCATAATAGATTTTTATATTTTTTACTTCTTGTTTCAATACCTCCCTCAATTGGTTAGTTTTCATAATTTTAGTACATAATGAACAGTCTATTCCCGGAGTATTTTTGGAAAAGTCCCATATCATTTTTGGAAAAGCAGTTGTTTCTATTGCATTTCTGTCATAATATCCGGTATCTATAATATGAGGCTCTCGTTTTACCTTTTCCTCACTATAATATCGGGCAATTTCAAAAGTTATCATATCAATGTCCTTTTGCATCGCATCTAACGCATATATATATGCGTCTTTTAAAATAAAATCATCTGCGTCCACAAACGTAACATATTTTGTGTTACATTTTTTAATCCCCTCCCTTATTGCGCTAATTACACCTCCATTTTCCTTCCTTATCAGTCTTATTCTGTTATCTGTTTTCATCAGTGTATGGCATATTTCATTACTATTATCCGTCGATCCGTCATCAACAATGATAATATCTATATCAAAATATGATTGATTTGCAATACTCTCTATACATTGCTGAATGTATTTCTCTTGATTATACAATGGAATTACAACTGTTAATAATCTCATAATAATTACCTTAATAAATTTTAATAAACATCATTCAAACTATTTCTTTAATATTCTCATCAACACCATACGGCCATAATGGTGTCATTACATTATAAAATCTATTTTTTTCTAATGCTTTCAGCACACTTTCTTCACTCTTTTGACTAATCCCCACTACTACTAATGTATCTTCTTTTTTATATGTATAATTATTGAGTTGCCATACTTTTCTTTCATTGTAATTCATATTATTTATTGACTCAGTAACCACATAGCCTACATAGTTGATCTGATTAGCATCTAACAATAATGTAATATATTTCGAATAATCTCCTGTCCCCATAATTACAACATACCTGAATTTCAGAATTTTTTTACGTTCAACATTATTTAAAACATAATTACCCTTAAATAGCTGAAACACCTTACATTGGTTCTCTATAAATCTCTGTTCCTTATTTGTTAATTTCTTTTTTAAATTTTGCATTCTCTCACAATATTCTTTAGAATTCATATGTTCATATTCATTAATTTTTGAATATAAATAGTCTATGCATCTTTTTTTGAGAAATTTATGATACACCCCCTTGCTGTACTTATCGTATTTTTCCATAAAATCTATCATGCGGTAGGAATGAATGTTATCGCTTTCAAAATTACCTCCCATCTCTTTAGACCAGGATCCAATATGCATGTATCGATACAATGACATCTTATCGGTAAAATAATATATTTTCCCCTTACATAGTGCAGATAATTGCATAGGTATGTCACCAACATCACATGTTGGAAATTGAATGTCTCTAATAAATACGTCCTTCCTCATAACAAGCGAAGCAGTAGGCAAATTTCCTTGAGGCTGTAAAATGATCTCATCCCCGGTAAGATACCGGTCTTCACTGTAAGGATCATAATCTTTCAATACACCTGTCTGACAATCCAACCAATATGCTCCATGGGCTGTCATGCTGCATCCTGGATTTTGTTCCATAAACTCAATCTGTTTTTGCAGTTTGTTGGAATCCGTCCAATAATCGTCACCTTCACATATGGCAACATATTTTCCAGCGATATGTTTCTTATATAACTCATCCATGATTCTTTCACGTTTTGGAGAATTATATATATTATATGGTGCGATATATATGTCGAATTTTTCTTGATATTTTTCTTGATACTCTCTTAAAATATCAGAAGTTCCATCCGTAGAAGCATCATCATACACAAAAATATTATATGTGTAACTTGTTTTTTGCATCAAAAAACCTTCCAAGGCATCTCTTATATAATTTGCATGATTATATGTAAGGCAGAAAATAGTAATATCAATGTTCAATTCTATAATCCTTCCAATTCTTTCTTTAAATCAACATTTCTCAGCAAATCCCGTATATTTACCACCGTGCAAAATCCCATGTCAGTAAGTTGTCTTCCGATTTTCTCACTATTTACAATTGGAGTAATTATAATCAATCCATTTTTTTTTAATTCCTGCGATTGTTTTAAAGAAAAAACTGGGATTTCGTTATAAGTTGTATTTTTATAGTATTGATCCAATATATATGATATTTTATAACCATGTTCCTGCAACTTTTGCGTTAGTATTTCCCCCACTGCTGCAATTCCATATATGACAACTTCCTGCTTTCTTGTATGTGTCCGAATATTTTCGATTATTGAATCTGAATTACTTAATAGTTCTGTAATTATACGCATTTTTAAATGATCCACTTTAAATGGAAATGGTTGTTTGTTTACTGTGTCAAGTCCCCCCGACCAATCATGTACTAACTGGTGTTTTAAAACGGGATCTGCCATTACTTTTTTATACTCGCCATAATAAGGGTGTTCCGGGTTCCTTATATCGGTCAACCACGCTTCTTCTTCACTCTGCGCTCCCCAGGATTCATAAGGTCTTAATCTTATATAATCAGGGTTGTATTCTTCAATGCATTTTTTAACAAACGCTGGAATTGTACGAAAATTCTGTTCCTGAACTACCGTTGCAATCTCAAAGAAATTGATAACCCCCTTCTCTCTAAGAGAACGGATAAATTTCAAATTATTTTCTATCCTGGCAATCGGCAGGTTTGTTCCGGATAAATACTGATAAATCGGTTCATCAAAACTCATCACGGATATAGCTACACGTAAATTATATTTCCCTAAATTTTGGATTTTTTTCCAATGATACTCATCGAACAATGAACCATTACTTTCCAAAAAAACTTCTACTTCTTCTGGTGCGGCTAATGGTTTCCAGTTTGCAAGAATATTCAGCGTGTGCTTGCTGCAAAATAATTCACCGCACCCATTAGCACCTATTTTTTTTAAATGAGGAAGCAACGGCTGCAATCTCTCTTCAATTTTTGCATAATGTACTTCTAAATTTTCGTTTTTTTCTTCCATCATTTGCTTATGAATACCGCAGCAGGTGCATGCATAATTACAAACTCTTTCAAAACCTAAATATAACTCTGTCGGATATTTCGGAGTATCTTCATATTCAAGCAGATGTTCTTCTATCTCGTTCATAGCTAAATACGGGCAGGCATCTACTTTACACAATGAATAATCCCCACTTGTCAGTCTGTTGCGTATTTTCTGAGCCTCTTTACTGTGATACACTTCATAAACCGTATTATCCTGTAGATTTCCGATATATCCATCTTCAGTCCAACTGCATTGTCTTACATTTCCTCTGTAATCATATATTTGAAACCAGTTAAGTCCTCTCTCACATATTTTTTTCATATATATTAATCCTTCCTGTAATGTCAAGCTCTAAAGTATTGATTTTACGGGCTTTTTCTTTAAATATTACCTCTTAAAACAGAGCTAAAAGTGTATGACAGTCATCGTATCCTGTACTGAACAGCCATAAAAGGGTATAGCTTATAAAGTGTCCTGGTAATAGGACTTTTTAAGGCTATTCTGGTCTTTCATTTTTTTCTCAGCCAAATGCTGCTCCCACCCAAGTTTTTGCAATATTTTCGATATTTTTCTCCATGCAGCTTATGCATCATATCATTAAAAAACAATATTTCATATTCCCTACTATTCATTAGTAATGCCCTTAAAATAAATGCTTCATTATAACATCTTCCCTGTCTCAGCCACTTTCCGGGATACGTAAATGGATAAAAAATATCATGAATATGAATGATCACCCCACTCTTGATTCTGGGGAGTATTGAAAAGTATTCTGCCAATACATCCCCCCCCATCTTTGCAACATGCGAAGAGTCAATAAAAAGAACATCTCCCTTTTCCAGTTCCTCAAATATTCTCACATCAGTTTTTTGAACAAATTCCTTATATAGTGTAACCTCCCCACTATCCTTCAATATTCTAAGTAAACGATCCGGATATGGTTCTATGCAAATTATTTTGGTATTCATCGAGTATTTTTCTCTTACATCCAGTGCCAGGGCTGTTGAATATCCACTTCCTATTTCAATGATTCTTTCTGGACAGTATTTGCGCAGTATACCATAATATAAAGCAGCATCTGGCTCATCAAACATTTCATTTTCTAGTTTATATCTTTTTTCCTTTTGGTCTGCCCTATAATCTTCATAAAACGAGTGAAAGAAAACAGATAGGTCTTCCATAAAACTTACTTGTTCTTTTTCATTCAAATCAATATCTTTTAAATTAAACAAATCAACCTCGTCATGATCCTCTATACTATCTTTCATGACATATGGTGATTCATAATGATTCAGTGGAGCAAAACACTCCCAGGTCCATTCTTCGTTTTTTTCCGGTATGCAGCTATTCATTTTTTTCAAGCACCAAAGCCACTCTGAGCCAACAACTGTTGTAAAATGTTCTTTCAAGATATCCTGTTCTTTTTTTACATTACATGCTGGAGTAATAATGCAAATAATATTTTTATCAAATTTCAACAATTCCGTTAGAGATATCGCTTCATATGTTTTAAGTTTCAAGCTGCTATTTCTATCACACACGGCTTCAATTTTTATTCCAATTTTTTCCAAAAATGAAATTGTCTCTCTTCCATTTGCTCCGCAGCCGTAGATACATACATGACGTTCTTTCATTTCCAGAATTTTTTTAAAGAATTCTTCCAATAGCATTTAAATTAGTCCTCCTGAAATTCCATCTTTCGCACAAAAATCCCATATCTCACCATTGCTTTATCATTGCTTTATCATTGCTTTATCATTCCATAATATACTGTATATACTGATTGATTCCTGTCATATCATTTTCCCAAACCACTTGATTCCTGCCGATTTGCATTTTTTTTAATTTAATTTCCATAAGCTCCTTATCAATCGTCCATTTTAGGTCTCGCTGTTCAAAGCACTCACGTTGTTCATTATAGTATAATAATTGATTTGTACACTCGATAACAGCAATTAAATTTGTACTGTAAATTGGTTTAAGAAAGGGGATTTTTGCCTTCTCACAATGATACGCATATCTATATATACTTTTTTTTTCTTTCTCTATTGATATAATTTTTTTTCCAGAATATGGTAACATAAACACTTTTCCGTTAAGTATTTTCCCGTAAAAACTTTCTATATAATTATCTGCACCTCTTTCATTTCCTGCTTCAAATGGGAAAGTCGACCATTTATTCTTTTTTAAATTCAATTTCAATATTTTAGAAGCTCCAGCCGGTGTAAACCAAACCTCCTCTTTCTCATGATCCACAATAGCCTGACCATATTGTTTCTTTCCATATTTCCACTCTAGCCTGTGCATCTCTCCCGTAATAACATCTATTTTTAAAATGTTTTCAGCTGTCCATGGTAGACAATATAAACAACCATTATAGTAATAGGCATCGCTATACATCTCCCCACGTTTTCTAACATCATTGAACACTCTAACAGACTTATTGTCCATATCAATCAATGTGACACAATCAATATCATACGGGGTAATATACAAATAATGATCCTGGTAGACTCCCGCAGATGCACACTTGAGTACATAAGATTTTTCTATCCATTTATAACTCAACGGAATATATTCTATCAGAAATGTTTTCAAATCAACAATGGCTATATTTTCTGCCGTTTGAGGAATAAACCATGCTTTTTCTTTATAAAGAATACATGTTCTATATAAGTATTCTGTGTCTTTCTCTTTTTCAAAAAAAGCAATACAGCGCAATTCATTTTTCGCACAATCATATTCATATAGCATGTTATTTTTCTCAGAAGCTATATATAATTTTCCCTCGTATTCTGCTCCACATGCAAAGGAAGGAATCTCCACCTTATTTATTTCTTTATTTTTTATCATATCTCACCCGCATACCTTTAAATTAAAACTAAATTATTCCAAAATCCAATCCGATAATTTAGGAACGCCATTTGTCCAACTATAATAGTAGCCGTCCTCTAAAACATTAAATCTCATAAAAGCACAATATGAACACAGGTGATATGGTGAATCTAGTAATTTGTTAATTTGCCAGCCATTCATATCAGTAGTATATATATTCACTGTATTACATCGTACATTATCACATATTTTTACATCATATTTTTTCTCTAACGCTTCGATCAAAAATGGCATTCCACATGCCACATTTCCGTCAAAAAGGTTGATGCATTTGCAACAATTTTTATATACCTCTTCGGCATTCCAATCTCCTTTTTTGTTAATTGCCTTTCTAAATTCATACACGGGGGGGGTGAAATTATATCTTATATTATGCTTAGCTAATATTTGTTCAATATTTCTCTTTACTTTCCCAGTCTCCGGATATAAAGTAAACACAAATTCCACGTCATTATTTCTACACTCTTTCATGAGATTTTCGCTACATTTCCCGATAAGTATTCCATTGCTATGTATTTGTAAATTTGAATCCGGAAATTTTTTTCTGGCAATAACTATAAATTTTTCCAATTCAGGATGCAGTAATGGTTCGCCTCCAAATAATTTAAAGGTTCCAATCCCAGAAAAAAGTTTTTTCAATTGATTGCAATCCTCTTCAAATTTATCTATATCCATCCAGGTTTTTTCACATATATTAGCATATGCAGAACACCCTTTGCAGTTCAAGTTGCAAAAATCAACTATTTTACATTCCAAATAAGGCATTCGTGGTTTACTAATATCCATTTTTATTGCGAACGGCATCTCAGCATTATACATAAACTTATAGGTATACTCTGGAACAAAATATATTCTATTTTTCACTTTCATTTTATAAAGTTGAGTCATAATTTCATCCAAATGTTTTGAAGCGCATATGTATATATCATATTTTTCCAGTCTATTCAATTGATAGGCACTGATAGTTTTTATTCCTTCAACATAGTTTCCTGCCACTGTATGATTGTCGCAATAGTAGATGACCTCAATATCTTCTAAGCCACTGCATTTTCCGTCAATCATTCGTTTAAATAGTTTTCCTTCATTTCCTGCACCGAAAACTATTATTTGCTTCTTTTGCTTCATTTTCTTTTCATCCCTTCTATCATAGTTTCTAAAATACAGTCCTTTATTTTCCGGCTTATTACAATATCTAAATTTTCTCCCTATTCAGGCAATAATGACAGGTGAATATTAATGATTTTTGTATTACATTTTGCAATGAATTCTTCGTTTGAAATTACAGCAATACCGGCATTATCCCATTCTGAGCAATAGCGTGTGTAGTAGTCGTAACAGTAGCCGCCTGCTTAATCCCAATAATGATTTTTTTTAATCAATTCATGATATTCATCCGCTAAAATGCCTGTTATAACCAGGTCCCTGTACTTCCCGTTTTTGAATATATAGTTTCTGCGAATCCCTTCTTTAATCCAACCGCATTTGGTGAACACTCCCGCCGATGGCATATTATCAGGAAAATATGAGCTATCCAAACGATTCAATTGCAGTTCATCAAAGGCATATCTCATAATTGCCATAACTGTATCCGTTCCAATTCCCTTCCCACGAATCCCCCCCCTATTCACAAGTTTGATTCCATACATTGCATGACGATTTTTCCAATCAATTTCTGTCAATGTTGCAATTCCAACAGGGCCATCCTCCTCTGTTTCAATTACAAAGCGGAAATCTGTATTATCTCCATAATGAGTTTCAAACCATTTCTCCTGTGCGTAACTGGATACAGGAAAAGCCCAGCCTATTACTAAATGTTCGATTTCAGGATCATTGAACATCTCTCTGATCATTTCGCAATCCTGTCTTTCCATTGCACGAAGAGTTACTTTCTTCCCTTTGATATTCATAAGTCCTTCCTTTCAGTGAAATTAATGCTGAATCATTACACTGCCTGTTAATGACCTCCATGTCTTTTCATGCAAATTTTCTCCGCTGAGGCACATTTAATCATCTCCACTAAATAGTTCATATCTTTAATACCATATCTTTGATCTACCGGAATTGGTAAAATGTTCTCCGCATACCGATATTCTAAACTGTCTGGTGGACAATTATTTAAAACATTAGGCCACAATGTAGGAATATAAATTCTTTTTGCCTGCAAATCCTTACGGATCCTTGCTCCATTTTCCAGATATAACGGATACATAAAAGCTCCGTGTGAAATACTCAGCGTTAGATGATTGATTTCTTTAAGATGCTCATATAAAAAGGTAAAATTTTCCGTTCTGCGTTTACAGACAAATTCATAATCTATCCCACGAAGTAAATTTTTCGTTAGACGAGACATTCTTTTTATAGGTTCCGTAGAAATCAGCCTATTATTATTCGCAACATATTCGTTATAAAATTCATTTGCGTTACGTTCATAGCGGCCAAGTAAAAAATGCATTCTCTCAAAAGACTCATCATTAGGGACTTCCCTATCCAGTCTCGCATCCGTATAAAGAAAGGCTCCGTCCGCAACACCAAAATATTTGCGACACGTATAAAGAGTATCTACCCCCTCTACAGGCATTTGATAGTAGCTCTGTGTATTATCAACAATTATTTTTCCATATTTTTTTCCATGTATCAATAGCATTGTTGTCAAGTTGTCCATAAAAGTTCACAATATAGAGCCATTCATCTTCGCCGAGTCTTTGTTTAAAAATGGGATTAAATCCTTCATCAATATGGTAATAACTATTCTTAACACCTGCTTTTTCGCAAAGCTCTGAAACAGAAGTACCTAAGAAATATGGCAGATATAACTTTTTTATTTTCTTAGCTTCACAGAGATATGCCAGTACCCCTCTGCCGCAGTTTAACGCAACTGCATCTTCATGCAACATATTGCCGTGATAGTTTTCAAATTCTATATATCCTCCATATTCTTTCATATCGATTTGACTCATAACAGCACGGTCCCTCCTATAAAGTTATTTCTTACTATTCTTACCAATACTTCTTCGGTTTTCGGATATTCTCTGGTGTTGTGGTTTCCCCTGATCAACTATGATATTGAACATTCCCTGTCTAACACCTGTACTCTATTTGATATTCTTTTCTCGTTCATACATCATACCTGCTCTATACAGGATCTTCTTATCTGATATTGGCGCAGCATACTGGCAATTTGATCTTTACTGCAGAACATCATAACATCAATGATTGACAAAGCCGGAATAAATTCCTTTCCTTTTTGTCTGTATGGCACGATCTCCTGTTCCAGAAACTGCAGATCTATATTATGTTTTTTATATTTTTCCGGGTCAAAGAAGGATCTCCCGCCCGGTGGGTTTACATATGTATCATATCCTGATTCTTTCGTAATATATAAAGCCCATTCATCCGGTGCATTTACATTTGGTATACGCAGATTCATTTCTGAAAAGACATCGCTTTTCATGTGTATTCCCAGATACTCACATGTTTTTACAATACTGGCTATTGCCATATCCGATATGCTTGATGTTTGCATACCTAATGTATCATTTACAAGCTGGATCACCTCGTTATAATAAGGAGCCCTTTTGTACACGTTAAGCTGCCCCAGTATCTTCATTTTCCAGTTTTCATTCTGTGAGATCATTATTTTATTAATGGGCGTTTCCCTTTTCGCTTTTTACACAGGTATCGTAAAAAAGACTGCTTCCCCCGTAGCCCCTATAATCCTGTTTCTATTGATCCAGCCCTTTCTGATATATTGCGGCGTATCAAAGAATACAAAATGATCCGTATTTTTTATAAGTGAAAAATAGCCTATATATGGAAAAAGATACGGCTGCATAATTGCTATTTTCATGCTAATGCTTTCTCTCCTTCGTATTGTTTATTATCGTGCATATATCTGATATACTTCTCATGTCCAGATTTTCATACAGCGGTAAAGTCAATATTTGTTTTGAAATATTTCTTGCTGCCGGCAGCATCAGTTTTTTATATTTATCCCTAAAGCACTCCTGGTCCGCTGTAATGGGATAAAAATACTTTCTCGCATATATATTATTTTGCCTTAAATAATCATATAGCCCATCTCTGTCTCTTCCATATTCCGTTTTGACAAGTATTGGAAAATACGCATAATTATTGGTTGCGTTTTTATTTCTCCCAAGCCGTTTAATTCCCACAGTATCTTTTAATAATTCTATGTAATGTGCGTATCTCTCTTTCCTCGCCTGAATCGCCTCATCAATATGCTTCAGATTGCACAATCCCATGATCGCACAGAATTCATTCATTTTCGCATTGCCACCTATGGAGATCACCCGATCTTCTCCCCGTATTCCAAAATTTTTCAAATTATGTAATTTTTCGTATAAGCTGAGATCTGAAAATGATACTGCGCCGCCTTCGATCGTATTATAGACCTTTGTGGCATGAAAGCTAAACACCGATGCATCGCCATAATTTCCAATTCCTATCCCTTTGTATTTCACTCCAAAGGCATGGGCGGCATCATAGATCACTTTGAGGCCGTGCCTGTCTGCAATTTTTTTAATCTCCTCCACATTGCATACATTTCCATAAACGTGTACCGGCAGGATTGCCACTGTATTTTCTGTTATCAGGTCCTCGATCTTTGTCTCATCTATTGTTCCATCGCCCAACTTAACATCGCAAAATACAGGCTTCAATCCGTTTCTTATAATTGCATGAGTCGTAGATATAAAGGTAAACGGGGTCGTTATAACTTCCGCTCCCACCGGAAACCCAAATGCCTGGATCGCGAGTTCAAGTGCCATATGTCCATTGACCATTAACGACAGTCCCGGCACGCCCAGATATTCTTTCAGTTCTTCTTCAAGCTGTTGATGATATATTCCCATATTTGTGATCCAGTGAGAATCCCACAATGGTTTTATCGCCTCTATATATTCTTCATATGACGGCATCGAAGACCTTGTCACTAATATCTTTTCGTCCATATTTTTATCCCCTGTCCATTCCATGGTAAAAAGCCACCCGGATCCAATTGTCCAGATGGATGGATATCTGTCCGTATTCCCTTCACACCTCATACATGATCAAAACTAATCCTGAAATTAAGTATAGCTATATATAGATTGTCGGCCATAAACAAAAAAAAATTAGATACCCCCATTCCATGTCAGCTTCTGCCGGGCGGAGGACGTAAGACGCCGTTCTCTCCCGGCGAATGGATCTCACCCGCCAGCATCACCAACGCAGCCAGGTTCGGCGCCGCCATCAGCCCGTTAAAGATATCCGAAATCTCCCACACCGTCTCCATCACCCCGAGACACCCGAGAAACGCCGCCAGGAGATACCCCGCCGTGTAGACCGCCGGGATCTTTCCCGATATCTTCCCGCCAAGGTACTCCGCGGCCTGCCTCCCCATATAGTACCAGGCGATGACCGTGGAGAACGCGAACAATACCAGTAAAGGTCAAACCACGCGCCTTTACATCCTATGTACTTGAACACACGGTTAAATCCCCAAGGAAGTTCTGGCATCGTAAGAACCACATAAACCAAGCTCATCAGAACAACTGCAATATAAGCAAACTTTCTGCCACCCAGATTGACCAGTATATTGAAAAGAGCTACCGTTACAAAGAAACACGGCAAAAACCACAGATGAACGTTGAAGTCCAAATTGTCATAGCAACCAGAAAATAGTCCTAGGAGAGAATCCATGAAGCTCATATCCGAATTCCGGAATCTTCTCTCTATCACTTGCCAATATAAAAGTACCAGCAAACCGAACGAGAAATACGGAACAACTATGGTCTGGATTCTCCTCTTTATGTCTGTTAAAACTGATTTTTCTTTATACACCCAACCTGCTGCCAAAAAGAAAAGTGGCATATGGAATGAGTATAGCCAATTAAAGACTGTGCGATTGGAATAGACATGTCCTATTACAACAAGGATAATACCTATTCCTTTTAATACATCAAGCCATGATAAACGCTCTGCTCTGCTTACAAGATTATATTCTTTATTCATCTTGTGATTTCTCTGGAATAGTTATCATGATCATAATCTATATGAGGTGGATTTAAAATGAAATGTGAATTAAAACCCATCGTATAAGCTCCTGCAAATTTAAACGATAAAAGATCGCCTTCCCGTAATTCAGTATAATCGACTAAATTTGCAAGACGATCATTCTCCATACAGGTAGCTCCACCAACAATTTGTTTATTTATTTTAGGCCTTTCAGCTAAATTGGCCTCTAAAATTTCAAAAGGTTGTGTGCGTTTAGTCATAAAGGGATTAATGTGTAGTAACGACCCATCTACTGTAAATATGCTTACTCCTCTAATGCTACGTTTATTAACAATTCTTGTTTCATAAGACACACAAGTTGCTAAAACTGAAGCGCCAGGTTCCAAAATAAGCTTTGTTGAAATTGGATTATACTCCGTCTTAAGTACATCGCATATGGCTGTAGCATATTGTTTCATTGTGGGTTTTCCTTGAACGATTTGTCCACCAAAGAATCCCCCACCAATGTCAATAAATCTGAACGCATAATTTGTTTCTTTTTTTAGTTCAATAGCCTTATGAGCGATCTCTGTAAAAACATTTAAACTTCTTGTTTTGGTACTTGTATGTAAATGTAATCCTATATTTACAATTTGAGCTTTCGCAAGAAGATTCATACATTCCATAAACTCCGATGAATCAGCATCAATGCCAAATCTTGATACTTCTTCTCCAGCTGTTGTTTCTCCGGGGCATCTGCTCTCTAAATCAAAATTGACTCTCAAACCAACTAATCCTTTATATCCCGGAAAGCATCTTACAAACTCATTAACTTCATTATAGTTATCAAGATTAACAATGCTAGGCAAATCACTAAATTGTTGAAACAACTGTATTTTGCAAGGTCCATTCAAAATGATATCTTCATCATTAATTCCCATACCCTTAACATAGTTGTATTCGTCAGGACTTACAACCTCTATCTTCCATCCTAAATTTCGATTTGCATACAAAATCAATTCAGGATCTCTATTTGTTTTTACAGAATATCCGTATTCAACATTTGTCCCCCCCCACGCAGCATTAAATTCTGTCATAACTTCTGTGCAATTCTTCCTGAATTGACAAAGGTGTACTACATATCTTGGCGTTCCTATCATGTTATTTCTTCTTTCTATCATTAGACTCTTGTTATGTAAATTTCCTTATATCCAGTAATCCCCGTCATTGCCGAAATTACGCTCTTGTCAACTATTTTTCCTTTGGCCCAATCTACTATTGCCTTCGGCAAATTGCATCCCCCCATATGTGAGAATGGATAGCCACCACCAAAACGTGCATTCATTTCAAGTACATAGGGCACACCATCAACCAAGAACACATCACAATCCATATTGGCAATGTGTTTTGTATAATTTCCAAGTCGAAGGAGTGTATTCTTGATAATTGGCTCGTCAACCAATTGTGCAATATCCGTTTCTCCGGATCTCATTGCGAGTTTTTTTCGAACAATTACATTCTGCGTTTCGCCATGAAGATCATTAATAATATCTGCACCGTATTCCTGTCCCTTGAGACATTCTTGATAGATAACTTTTTCTTCCGTCACTGCCGACTCATACTTTAGATATGAGCTTGCAATATCCTCATTTGCCTTTTTTGTCAGATACCGTAAATCCTCCTCATCATGAGCAATTGCAACAGATATAGAACCGCAACCATACCGAGGCTTGACGACAATCGGATAGCTTAACTCACCAACAGCGATCTTGTCTATAACCTCATCCATTTTCAAAAACGATAATGGTGCATTAAAACCGTTATCCTTCAAAAAATTATAGGTTTTCCATTTGTCATTGCACACTTCTACAATCTGCGGCTCGGACACTATCACTTTGGTGCCGACTTCTTCAAATTCTTTTTTGTGCCTTGCCAGCATAAGGAGATCAATATCAAACAAAGAAATCACTATATCAATCGCCTTTTTCTGGCAATAATCAATCAAAAATGGAATATAGTTTTCATCATAAATCAACGGAGAAATAACTTTTTCATCTGCATACTTAAACGCAATCGACTTGTCATCTGAATTGCACACATATACCTTTCCATCCGTGCCGAGCACTTCTTTAAAATATTTTACCATATAGGCTCTTCTGCCTACAGACGTTAACATAACATTCACTTTTACTACCTCTACTTCGAATTTGAGCTACGCTCGTTAATGATTTCAAATTTTACTTGCATACGCTTGAATACTGCACTCCTGGTTAACGAATCCATCACAAAGGATTCAATATATCGTTTCCTGATGATATCCAACAGAGTGCAACAGGCAAAAATTAATATAGTGCAAGCAATTGAATATACAACCAGCCTCATACCGGAAAGATTGTAATGACCTTCAACATCCAATACGGTCTTCCACAACCATTTTCTCATGGTATTTGAGTTAGCATGAATACAAAGAACTCCAAACGTACTTCCGCCGATTGTGTTGATTAATTTATTATAGCCAATATTCCATTGCTTAAATAACATAAAACTACATACTGAAATAGCAAATGCAATAAATGTATTGCTATCACTCACAAATCTATACGCAATTTGCTTATCAAGTCGATTTCCTAATATAAGGCAACCAATAATTGAGAGAATTCCTGTAAATACAAAAATTCCCGTATACAGTCCCCAGTTTTTCTTCTTACATGGATAGAGCCTAATATATGCAGCAACTAAATACAGAAAGCCAAACCATGAAACATAATTAAACGCCACTCCAAATGATGGCATGGTTCCACAAAACACATATAAAAAGCCTAAAATTGCTAAAAGATATTGATGTTGCTTTTTGCTAATACTTTTTAGCAGAATATTCCAAAAAGGAATTAGCAAGTAGAAAATTAAAAAGCAAGCCGTAAAATCGTAAAGGTCAAATCCTTCGCTCCACGCCAAATACAGCGCCGCTTATTTGCGGCGCTTGTAACACT
>OGYT01000075.1_pt1 | contig 69912 bp, 52 predicted proteins | sample 1576631 | NCBI WGS metagenome assembly OGYT01 (sample SAMEA3541588, study PRJEB24748) | human gut metagenome | biome: human gut; feature: human-associated habitat; material: faeces | place: China | collected 2012
GGCGAAGAAGATGGCGTAGTAGGTATGGGTGAGTGCGCAGATCCTAATGAGTGCAAGGCTATTGCAGATCTGGGTATTGACTTCCTGGCAGCAGGTATCGGCAACATCCATGGAAAATATCCGGCTAACTGGCAGGGATTAAACTTTGAAGTTCTGGAAAATGTTAAGAAGGCAGTTGGCGATATGCCATTAGTTCTTCACGGCGGTACCGGAATCCCGGCTGACATGATCAAGAAAGCCATCAGCCTTGGTGTTGCTAAGATCAATGTAAATACTGAATGCCAGCTGTCCTTTGCAGCAGCAACCAGAAAGTACGTTGAAGAAGGAAAAGACTTACAGGGCAAGGGCTTCGACCCAAGAAAGCTGTTAGCACCAGGCGCAGAAGCGATCAAGGCTACTGTAAAAGAAAAAATGGAACTGTTTGGCTCCGTTGGCAAAGCCTGAAAATAAAGCAGATATCACAAAATAAGTTAGTACAATACAAAATCTTTTTTTAAAAAACCACTTGCAATTTTAAAAGAAATGGTTTATTTTAAGAAAGAACGAAGGCGTTCTCTATATTAGGAGAGCGCCTTTTTTACTACCTGATACTTTAAACTTAAAAAAATTAGGTTTTCAGGTAAAGATAGTAAGGGATGTACTGCAAATAGCTGAAGAAAAGCATCTCGAATGAGGATTTATGGAAATCATAAAAAAATGATGCAAGAGAGGATGGAGAATCTATGAGCGAAGTAGTAAGTGTTTCAGAGATGTTTGGCAAGGACGTATTTAATGACGCAGTCATGAAAGACCGCCTGCCAAAGAGTGTGTACAAAAAACTGAAAAAGACCATTGAAGATGGCGCTGAGTTGGATCCAAGTATTGCAGACGTTGTGGCACATGCCATGAAGGATTGGGCCATTGAACATGGCGCAACCCATTTTACCCACTGGTTCCAGCCGCTGACCGGAGTAACTGCTGAGAAACATGACTCCTTTATTTCAGCACCGGTAGACGGAAAAGTGATCATGGAATTCTCCGGAAAAGAACTGATCAAGGGCGAGCCTGATGCATCTTCCTTCCCATCCGGCGGTTTAAGAGCAACTTTCGAGGCAAGAGGTTATACAGTATGGGATTGTACTTCCCCAGCCTTCTTAAAAGAAGATGCTATTGGTGTTACCCTTTGCATTCCTACTTCCTTCTGCTCCTATAAGGGCGAGGCACTGGATAAGAAGACACCACTTCTTCGTTCTATGCAGGCAGTAAACGAGCAGGCACTGCGTATCCTCCGTCTTTTCGGAAATACCACTGCAAAGCGAGTAGTTCCTTCTGTAGGACCTGAGCAGGAGTATTTCATTGTAGACCGTGCAAAATATTTACAGCGTAAAGACCTGATCTATACCGGACGTACTCTTTTCGGGGCAATGCCTCCAAAGGGACAGGAAATGGATGACCACTACTTTGGTGTTATCCGTGAGCGTATCGGTTCCTACATGAACGACTTAAATAAGGAGCTTTGGAAATTAGGTGTTCCTGCAAAAACACAGCATAACGAAGTAGCTCCTGCACAGCATGAGCTGGCACCGATCTATGAAGGTGTAAACCAGGCTGTAGACCATAACCAGATCGTTATGGAGACTATGAAGAAAGTGGCAGAACGCCACGGACTTGCATGCCTCCTTCATGAAAAGCCATTTGCAGGTGTCAATGGTTCCGGTAAGCATAACAACTGGTCCCTGACAGCAGATGACGGTACTAACCTGATGAACCCGGGAGATACACCTCATGAGAACATCCAGTTCCTGTTAGTTCTGGCATGCATCATCAAGGCAGTAGATATCCACGCAGACCTGTTAAGAGAATCTGCTTCCAACGTAGGAAATGATCACAGACTGGGAGCAAACGAGGCACCGCCAGCGATCATTTCTATCTTCTTAGGCGAGCAGCTGGAAGATGTCATCGATCAGCTTTGTGATACTGGTGAGGCAACTCACTCCAAGCAGGGCGGAACCTTAAAAACAGGTGTTGATATCCTTCCTGACTTTGATAAAGACGCAACCGATAGAAACAGAACCTCTCCGTTTGCATTTACAGGAAACAAGTTCGAGTTCCGTATGGTAGGTTCTTCCGACTCTATTGCATCTGCAAATACAGTATTAAATACCATTATCGCTGAAGCCTTCAAGGAAGCAGCTGACAAGCTGGAGAAGGCAGATAACTTTGATATGGCTGTACATGACCTGATCAAGGAAACCCTGGCAGCTCACAAGAGAGTTGTATTCAATGGAAATGGTTATTCCGATGAGTGGGTAGCAGAAGCTGAGAGAAGAGGACTTCCAAACATCAAGTCTATGGTAGATGCTATTCCGGCACTGATCACAGACAAGGCTGTAAAGCTGTTTGAAGAATTCGGCGTATTCACAAAGACCGAGCTGGAGTCCAGAGTAGAAGTTGAGTATGAAGGCTATGCAAAGGCGATCAACATTGAAGCAAAGACCATGATCGATATGGCTGGAAAGCAGATCATCCCGGCTGTTATTAAATACACAACCGCTCTTGCAGCTTCCATCTCCGCAGTAAAGAGTGCTTGCCCTGAAGCAGATGTAAGCACCCAGACAGAGCTTCTGTTAGAGACCTCTGATCTTCTGGCAGAAACAAAACTGGCTCTTGCAAAACTGACTGAAATTACTGAAAAGAGCGCAGCAATGGATGGCGGCAAAAACCAGGCAGTTGCTTACCATGAGGAAGTAGTTCCTGCAATGGCAGCATTAAGAACTCCGGTAGATAAACTGGAAATGCTGGTAGACAAAGAATTATGGCCAATGCCAAGCTACGGCGACCTGATCTTTGAAGTTTAAATACATATCGGAATCATAAATAAAATGCCCTTCTGGTGATATATAGCGTATCACTAAAGGGCATTTTATTTATGCCATTGTTTACCTTGCATTTTAAACTCCCTGTGCTATAATGTTCACATATATTAAAAAACGATTGAAAATGAACATACAAACAGGAAAAGGAGTCAGAATTTATGGACCGACAGGCATTGGTATGCAGAAATATACTGGAAAAACCGGACATCACACAGCGGGAAATGGCAAAAAACATGGATATTTCCCTGGGAACAGTCAATGGACTGGTAAAGGAATGTCTGGCAGAGGGATATATTGCAGAGGAAGAAAATGGGAAAGAAAAACATCTTATTCTTCTGGAAAAGGGAAAAGAGCTTTTAAAGCCCTATAAAGTAGACGGAGCACTGATCATTGCAGCCGGTTTTGGATCCCGCTTTGTGCCACTTACTTTCGAAACCCCAAAGGGTCTTCTGGAAGTTTTTGGTGAGCGCATGATCGAACGTCAGATCAAACAGCTCCATGAAGTGGGAATCTACGACATTACCATTGCAGTAGGCTATTTAAAAGAAAAATTTGAATATCTTATTGATAAATTTGATGTGAGACTGTTATACAATCCGGAGTATTCCTGTAAAAATACTCTGGCTACGGTATACAGGGCCAGAAAGTTTTTAAAGGGCCGGAATGTATACATTCTTTCATCTGATAACTGGATGCGGGAAAATATGTACCATTCTTATGAATGCGGCGCCTGGTACAGCGCAGCCCACGAAGAAGGGAAGACAAAGGAATGGTGCTTTACCTTCAATAAAAAAGGACATATCAGCGATGTGAATGTAGGTGGAAAAGATGCATGGTTTATGTATGGTCCCGTGTATCTTTCCAGAGAGTTCTCAGCCAGGTTCCTTCCTGTTTTAGAGGCTTATTACCAGATCCCGGGAACCGAGCAGTTCTACTGGGAACAGCCTTATATAGATATGTTAAAGGGAGAAGCAAAACACCGTCTGGAAAAAGAGGACAAAGAGCTGTTAAAACAGACAGAAGAAGCCTGTGGTGTTCCTGCATCTAAATGGGATCAGATCGAAATGGACATCAACCGTCAGCCGGATGACCAGGTATATGAATTTGAAAACCTGGAAGAGCTGCGCCTGTTTGATACCCATTACCAGAACCACTCTGATAATGAAGCAATGGAGCTGGTGGCAGAAGTGTTCCACGTTCAGGAATCCCAGATCACAGACATTAAATGCTTAAAATCCGGAATGACCAACAAATCATTCCTGTTCCGCACTGGAGATCATCACTGTATCTGCCGTATTCCGGGATCGGGCACAGAACTTCTTATTAACAGAGAGCAGGAAAAAGAAGTTTACGATGCCATCCGTCCTTTAGGTATCACAGAACATGTGCTGTATCTGAATCCGAAGACTGGTTATAAGATCTCTGAATACTATGAAAATACCCGCAATGCCAGCGCCGATAACTGGGATGATATGAAGCTTTGTATGGATATGGTGCGAAAGCTCCATGAAGCAGGCTTAAAAGTAGGCCACAGCTTTGATATCAGAGAACGGATCAGCTCTTACGAGAAGCTTTGTCTGGAACATGGCGGTATTCCTTTTGAGGATTACAGCCAGGTCCGTGAATGGGTAAACCGGCTGCTGGATGCTCTGGATAAAATGCAACTTCCACAATGTTTGTGCCATATTGACGCAAATGTGGATAACTTCCTGATCTTCCCGGATCACAGTGCAAAACTTCTTGACTGGGAATATGCAGGCATGTGCGATCCGTTAATGGATGTTTCCATGTGCGCTATCTATTCTTATTATGAAGAAGAACAGACCGAAAAATTGCTGGAACTGTACTTACAGCGAAGACCGGATGACAGAGAGCGGTTCATTACCTATGCAGATGCGGCTTTGGGCGGTTTCCTCTGGTGCTTATGGGCTGTATACAAGGCAAGTCTGGGAGAAGAATTTGGAGAGTATACCATTATCATGTACCGGTATGCAAAACGATATTATAAGAAACTGATGAAGGAACTGCCGCAGTTCTTTTAGAGATCCCAACTGCCAGGTTTCAGAAAATTGTAATAAAAATGTTAATCATGGAAAGTTCATTTGTGATATACTTGATTAAGAACAAAAAAACTGACCGAACAGTGAAAACAGATCAGTGGAAAGCAGATTAGCAAAAGCAGAATAGTGAAAAGCAGATCAGCAAAAGCAGAACAGTGAAAAGCGGATCAGTGAAAAACATAGAAAAGAAAAAGAGATCACGATACACAAATAACAGGAGGAGAGACATGGGACGTAAAAAATATTTTGCAGCCCTTGCAGCAGCCGGTATGATCGGTGCTATGGCAGTGGGATCAGCGTTCAATTCATACGCCGCAGATGGCTGGACCAAGTCAAATGACCACTGGACCTACATTTATCAGGGCAAGACATATACAGGCTGGCTGGAAACCAGCGAGGGAAAATATTATATGGACCTTTCCGATGGACATATGACTACCGGATTTAAACAGATTGACGGAAAATGGTATTTCTTCCGTCCAAACGGTGTAATGGCCCAGAACCGCTGGGTAAATCCGGAATATGGCAAATGGTATTACTTTTTAGATGACGGCACCATGGTTACTGGCTGGTTAAAAATCGGAAACGATTATTATTTTATGCGTGGTGATGGCTCTATGGGAACCGGCTGGCGCCAGATGGAAGGCTCCTGGTACTATTTCCAGAGCAACGGTAAGTGCGTGGTAAATTCCTGGGCACAGATCAAAAATAACTGGTATCTGTTCGGAACAGATGGAAAGATGATGACCGGCTGGGCAAAAGTTGACACAGATTACTATTATCTGAATACAGATGGCCGTATGCTTACTGGCTGGCTTACTGACAGCGAAAGCAGCAAATACTATATGGATCAGAGCAATGGAAAGATGAGCGTAGGCTGGAAACAGATCGATAATGCATGGTATTACTTTAATACCAATGGACATATGATGACCGGCTGGATCCAGGTAGATAATAAGATCTATTACATGAACCCGTCTAATGGCGGAAAGATGACTGCAGGAACCTCTCTGGAGATCAGCGGAACTACCTATAACTTTGATGCAAGCGGTGCATGCCAGAATGCAAGCGGCGTATCTGCACAGACACCGGCAAGCAGTACCTCCAGTTCTGGCGGTGTAACAGGTGAAAATGGCGGACCTGGCGTAAAGAAAAATTCTGCTTCCAGTAATGGACCTTCCGGAAGCAATCCGGCAAACCCGTCAGGGACCACATCCAGCTCTGATACCTTAGTGGCAGGACGTACAGACGGACCAGGCTGATAAGAGGGATTTCGTAAACAAAGGATCAGATGTTCTCCCGGAATCCGGGAGGACATTCATATAATGGGGGATGTCAGACAGGCGACATCCCCTTTTTCAGGAGAAAAATATGAATCGTACAGATAAAATGATAAAGCGCTGCCGGGCACTGGCATTGGCAGGCGTTTTGGGACTTGCAAGCCTGGGAAATGCTGTTCCTGCACTGGCAGCTGGTCCGGGAGATGACGCTTCCCGTGTAACAGAGATCTCTGCCGGAGGACCTGGAGATCCGGGAAATAAGACTTCTTCCAATTCCACACCAAATACCAATAATTCAAACAATAACAATAATACCAATAACAACAATAATACCAATAATTCAAACACTTCCTCCAGTGACACTACTGCAAATGCCAATGCCTGGAAGAAAGTAAACGGTACCTATCAGATGCCGGACGGAAGTGCCATCCAGAATGTGCTCCATCGTGGAATTGACGTATCCAGATGGCAGGAAGAGATCAACTGGAGCCAGGTGGCAAAGGATGATATTTCCTTTGTTATGCTGGGAACACGTTCAAAAGGGGCGGTAGATCCATATTTCCACAAAAATATCCAGAATGCAGCTGCCAATGGTATTAAAGTAGGCGTTTATATTTATTCCCTTGCAACTACCACAGATATGGCAGTCCAGGAAGCAGATTTTGTGTTAAACCTTATTAATGATTATCCCATTTCTTATCCCGTAGCCTTTGATATGGAAGATTCCACTCAGGGAAATCTCTCAAAGTCAGAGCTGGCAGCCATTGCTAATGCGTTCTGCAAGCGGATCTCACAAGCAGGTTATTACCCCATTATCTATGCAAATGAGAACTGGCTGAAAAACAAACTGGATATGAGCCAGATGAACTATCCTGTATGGGTAGCACGTTATTCTGCCCGCCCAACCTACCAGAATCCGGTGATGTGGCAGGCAACCAGCAGTGGCTCTGTAAATGGCATCAAAACAAGAGTGGATATTGACTTTCAGTTTAAGGACTTTTCTTCTGTGATCCCCGCTGATACCTGGCGTACTATTAACGGAAAGCGTTATTATTATGCAAATTACCAGAAGCAGAAAAATGCCTGGGCGAAAGATGGGGATGACTGGTATTACATGGACAAAGATGGCCTTGCATCCACCGGCTGGATCACAGTAGCAGGCGCAAGTTACTATCTGGACACCACTACCGGAAAAATGAAGACTGGATGGCAGGCAGAAAATGGAAAATGGTACTACCTTGGAAGTAGCGGCGCTGTGAAGAAAGGCTGGATCAATGATAATGGCACCTGGTACTATACCGGCAATGACGGCGTGATGCAGACTGGCTGGATCGAGGTCAGCGGCAAACGGTATTATCTGGAAAATTCCGGGAAAATGCTTACTGGCTGGACTGGCCAGAATGGCAAATGGTATTATCTTGGCAGCTCCGGTGATATGTTAAAGGGGTGGATCAATGATAATGGCATCTGGTACTATACTGGCAGTGACGGTGTGATGCAGACCGGCTGGCTTACAGAAGCAGGCAGTAAATATTACCTGAAAGGCTCAGGTGCTATGGCAACCGGCTGGAGACAGTTAGACGGCGCATGGTATTACTTTAATGGTGATGGGCGCATGGCAACCGGTATGATCGATGCAGGTGGAATCCATTATTATCTGGATCCTTCAGATGGCCGCATGGTCGCTGGCAGGTCAATAGAGATAAATGGAACTGTTTACCAGGCTGGTGCAGATGGAGCATTAAGTGTCCAGAGCCAGGAAAATAGTGACAGTAACCAGAATAGCCAGGATCCAGGAAATACAAATACCGGCAATAATGTTTCAGGCAGCAATACAGGTAATACAGGCAATAACGTACAGATCACCCCTGTAAATCCTTCTGAAGGTCCATCAGGCAACAGTAATTCAGGTTCCTCTTCTGATGATCAGAAAGTAACAGGCAAAAACGGAGGACCGGGAGTAAAGAAGGACTCCGCTAATACAGGAAACAGCAGTGAGATAACTACTGGTCAGGCACCAGGCTGATAAACAGGGCTGTGAAATAAGTCCCTAAAAGACATAGGACCATTCGTGCATGCGAAAGGTCCTATGTTTCTTTCAGATTGTTTAGACCTGCTGGATCCTGTTTTAACATTTGACATAAAAACAGTATTTTTCAATATTTTTCAGCATAAAATAAACAGATACCAGTCTTTAGGTGATCTGTGTCATGCATAACCGATATATAAAATATTTTCTCTTTTTACTTCTTACTACGGATCTTTTTCTGTCCGCCCTCTTCCTGAAAAATGGTCATACTGATACAGAAAAAATATTTTCCCTTCCGGTAATTTCAAAAACAGCAGGCACGCCAAAGTATATAGCGTTGACCTTTGATGATGGTCCAAGCCGGAAATATACCCCCATCTTATTAGACGGTCTGAAAGAACGTGGGGTCCATGCCACCTTTTTCCTTATGGGAAAGAACATAGAAGGAGAAGAAGACATTGTAAAGCGGATGAGTGAAGAAGGGCATCTGATCGGCAACCACAGTTATGAACATATCCAGCTGACGAAAGCAGGAGCGAAGGCGGTCTGTGAAGCGGTGGAACATACACAGGAACAGATTGAAGCTATTACAGGGAAACGCCCGGAATATATACGGCCGCCCTATGGAGACTGGAATGAAGAGCTGGAAGAAGAGATTGGAATGACACCTGTCCTGTGGTCACTGGATTCCCTGGACTGGAAGCTGAAAGATACAGGAAAGATCATTCGTCAGGTCTTGAAAGATGTAAAAGATGGGGATATTATATTATTACATGATATATTTCCTTCCTCTGTAGAAGCAGCTCTGGAATTGATCGATATACTGCAAAAGGAAGGATATGTTTTTGTAACGGCAGATGAATTACTGATCGAATGAGTCCGCAAGGAAAACAGGCGTCACTGTGCAGGTGGCATTTGTTTTTACCGGGTCATATTTTTACCGGGCCATATACGGAAGGTTCAGCCTGTGATGGCAGGCGGTGGAGCGTGTCAGCGTGGGAATCAAAGTGACGATCGGAGTAGTGATCTGAGTAATAATATCAGTGGCAACAAGTACATAGCGAAAAGGTATGGAGAGAAAATAAATGGATTTATTTGATTATATGAGAGAAAATGCCATGGAAAAAGAGTCCCCCCTGGCATCCAGGCTCCGTCCCCGGACACTGGACGAAGTAGTGGGGCAGCAGCATATCATTGGAAAAGATAAGCTGCTTTACCGGGCGATCAAGGCAGATAAACTGGGATCTGTTATATTTTATGGTCCCCCAGGCACAGGAAAGACCACTCTTGCAAAGGTCATTGCCAATACCACACAGGCTGATTTTAAACAGATCAATGCCACAGTAGCTGGCAAAAAAGATATGGAAGAAGTGGTTTCAGAGGCAAAAAACAATATGGGAATGTACGGACGGCGGACGATCCTCTTTGTAGACGAGATCCACCGTTTCAATAAAGGCCAGCAGGACTATCTTCTTCCCTTTGTAGAAGACGGTACCTTGACGCTGATCGGCGCAACAACGGAAAATCCCTACTTTGAGGTCAATGGGGCGCTTCTTTCCAGATCCCGTATTTTTGAGTTAAAGCCACTGGAAAAAGAGGATATCAAGGAACTGATCCACAGGGCAGTTACTGATACAGAACGTGGTATGGGCACTTACCGGGTAAAGCTGGATGAGGATGCTGCAGATTTTCTGGCAGATACAGCCAACGGTGATGCCAGAGCAGCCTTAAATGCCATTGAACTGGGTGTTCTCACTACCGGGCGCAGTGAAGATGGTCTGATACATATTGACCTGGCAGCTGCCCAGGAATGTATACAGAAGCGGGCAGTGCGCTATGATAAAGACGGGGACAACCATTATGATACGGTTTCCGCCTTCATTAAAAGTATGCGGGGCTCAGACCCGGATGCAGCTGTTTATTATCTGGCCCGTATGCTGTATGCAGGGGAAGATATTAAATTTATTGCCAGGCGTATTATGATCTGCGCTTCCGAAGATGTGGGAAATGCAGATCCACAGGCGTTAAGCGTGGCAGTGAGTGCTTCCCTTGCAGCAGAGCGCATCGGACTTCCTGAAGCCCAGATCATCCTTTCCCAGGCGGCTTCCTATGTAGCCTGTGCCCCAAAGAGCAATGCTTCCTATATGGCGATCCAGAATGCCATGGAAAATGTAAAGACTACCCGCACCATGCCGGTACCTGTTCATCTTCAGGACCGTCATTATAAGGGTGCTGCAAAATTAGGACATGGCGAAGGCTACAAATATGCCCACGATTACCCGAAACATTATGTAAACCAACAATATCTTCCTGATGGTATGGAAGGCACGATTTTTTATGAACCATCGGATAATGGATACGAAAAGCAGATAAAAGAGCATATGAAATGGTTGAAAGAGTAGCATTTTCGTACTATAATAAGTAAAGAAAAACAGCCTGCAGTTCATTCTGCCTGCAGGCTCTGTCTATTTATTTTAAGGAAATTTCTGTATCTGGAAAAAATCCCGTTGTTTACAATATGAAAAATTATATACATTGCGATCATGAATGCATAACAGATAGGAGAATAATATGCGTGAAAAATTAGAAACATTGTCCCTTACTACCCTGAAGGATCTGGCAAAACAAGAGGGGATAAAAGGTATCAGCGGTCTCCGCAAGGCTGAGATCATCGACCTTTTATGCGAACAAGAAGAGAAAGGAAAGCAGGAAAAAGAGACAGCAGCACCAGCACCGGCAAAGCAGGTCCCGGCGCCCAAAACGCAGGAAAACCGTGTTCAGGAGACCCGCCCACAAAGCTCACGTTATCAGGAAAGTCATGAACAGGAGAACCGTTCCCAGGAAAACCGTGAAAACCGCAGTCAGGAGACCCGCCCACAGGAGAACCGCAGCCAGGACAACCGTTCCCGTGACAACCAGAGAAATAACAGAAGCTATGAGCGTTACGGTCAGACCCGTCCTCAGATCCGTACCTACGGAAACAACAATTACAACAATAATCGATACAACAATAATAACAATTACAGCAACAATAGCAATAACAGCAACAATAACAATAATTACAATAATAACAGCAATAATAATAACAATAGCGGAAATAGCAGCAGCTACCGTGACAATTCCGAATCTGGCACTGCGGTTTCCCAGTCCCAGACAGCAGCTTCTACCAGTCAGGGCTATTCTGCCCAGAATCAGACCTATGGACAGAATAACAGTCAGAATATGGACAATCAGGAGCGCATGACAAGACCTGAATACAGAAATGATGCCATGGGGCTGACTACACAGGACATGACGGAATTAGATAGTGGTATCGAGGCAAACGGTATCTTAGAGGTCATGCCTGACGGTTTCGGTTTCATTCGCTGTGAAAACTTCCTTCCAGGTGAAAATGACGTTTACGTAGCACCGTCCCAGATCCGCCGTTTCAACTTAAAGACCGGTGATATCATTATCGGAAACAGAAGAATAAAAGCAGCTACAGAAAAATTTGCCGCACTTCTTTATATTAAAACAGTCAATGGTTATCCCTTAAGTGCCACAGAAACAAGACCAAACTTCGAGGACCTGACCCCGATCTTCCCAAATCAGCGTCTCCACATGGAAAATCCAAGAGAGAAGACCACTGTTGCCATGCGCGTGTTAGATCTGCTGGCACCTATTGGTAAAGGACAGCGTGGTATGATCGTTTCCCCGCCAAAAGCAGGTAAGACTACTCTCTTAAAACAGGTGGCAAAGGCCATTACCACCAATCATCCGGATATGCATCTGATGATCCTGCTGATCGATGAGCGTCCTGAGGAAGTAACAGACATTAAGGAAGCTATTGTAGGGCCAAATGTAGAAGTTATTTATTCCACCTTTGACGAGCTTCCGGAGCGTCACAAGCGTGTATCTGAAATGGTCATTGAGCGGGCAAAACGTCTGGTAGAGCATGGAAGAGATGTTATCATCCTTTTAGACAGTATCACCCGTCTGGCAAGAGCCTACAACCTGACAGTTGCGCCAAGCGGCCGCACACTTTCCGGAGGTCTTGATCCGGCAGCGCTCCATATGCCGAAACGCTTCTTCGGTGCAGCAAGAAATATGCGTGAAAAAGGCAGTCTGACCATTCTTGCAACTGCCCTGGTAGATACCGGAAGCCGTATGGATGACGTAGTTTACGAGGAATTTAAGGGTACCGGCAATATGGAACTGGTACTGGACCGTAAGCTGTCTGAAAAACGTATATTCCCAGCCATTGACATTTTAAAATCAGGTACCAGAAGAGACGATCTGCTCCTTACAAAAGAAGAGGCAGAGGCAGTGGATATTATCCGCAAAGCTACCAATTCCCTAAAGCCGGATGAGGCAGTAGAAAAGATATTAGACCTCTTTGCAAAGACCAGAAACAACCGGGAATTTGTGGAGATGGTAAAGAAGATTCGCTTCTTCTAAGACTTTCTTTTTTATGTGCGATATAGTATAATAAAAAACATGAATTAGGGGGGGATGTCAAAGACCTTTTGACTCCAAATCTAATTCAGGAGGAAAGATAAGTAACTAAAAATACAATTAAATGTGAACAAATAGGTTCAAATATACTCAAAATCCAGAGTATTCGTTTGTGCTAACGTCAAAGCAGTCGGAAACGTCGAGAAGTAACTAGTACATCGTTTTCGAAATAACTATACCACTCACTTGTCTGCAAATCTGATTGCACAGGCCTAAAAGCCTCAGCGTAGCCCGCTACGCCTGCGTTTTTAGACCTGCACACTCAAATCCGCATCCTACGTGATTAGTACAGTTATTTACGAAACGATGTACTAGTGCAAGTTGGAACAGCCTTGCTAATTATAGGATAGAACCTTGATGGTGACGTTTGGACAATGGTAGAAGTCTACGAAAACCAAGTAGCAAAACATAAAATATTAAGAAAGGAAAAACTACTTAGATGAAATCTGTATCTAATCAAATATATGAATTTACAGATGTGTACCGATGGCTAAGTCGGGAATTTACGACTGTGGAGTGTACAAGAACTTGTGAGTAGTGTGTTACTTTTAACCACCAAAGCATACACGTTGAAACAGTAACTATAAATCGTGAGATTATAGCAAATCATCTAGCATATGCACATTTGTATATGTTTTTAGTAGCAGGGAGTATGTTATAATGAAAGATTACATGAAGATATACCAGGAATGGTTATCAAACCCTTATTTTGACGAGGCTACAAAGGAAGAGCTGCGCGCCATTGAAGGAAATGAAAATGAGATCAAAGAGCGTTTTTATATGGACCTTGAGTTTGGGACCGCTGGTTTAAGAGGTATCATCGGTGCAGGCATCAACCGTATGAATATTTACGTAGTAAGACGTGCTACCCAGGGACTTGCAAATTATATTATCAAGCAGGGAGCAGCAGACAAAGGCGTAGCGATCGCATACGACTCCCGTCATATGTCCCCGGAATTTGCTATGGAAGCAGCTATGACCTTAGCAGCAAACGGTATCAAGGCATATAAGTTTGAATCCCTTCGTCCAACACCGGAATTGTCCTTTGCAGTACGTGAGCTGGGCTGCGTAGCAGGTATCAATATCACAGCAAGCCACAATCCGCCGGAATACAATGGTTACAAAGTATACTGGGAAGATGGCGCACAGTTTACACCTCCTCATGACAAAGGCGTTACAGAAGAAGTTCTGGCTATTGAAGATCTGTCTACAGTAAAGACCACAGACGAGGCTTCTGCAACAGCAGCAGGTCTGTACCAGGTGATCGGACAGGAGATCGATGACAAATATATTGCCCAGGTAAAGGCTCAGGTAGTAAACCAGAAGGCCATTGATGAGATGCAGGATCAGATCACTATTGTATACACACCTCTTCACGGAACAGGAAATATTCCTGCAAGAAGAGTTATGAAAGAGATCGGATTTACCCATGTATACGTAGTTCCGGAGCAGGAGCTGCCAGATGGTGATTTCCCAACTGTAAGCTATCCAAACCCGGAAGCAAAAGAGGCATTTGAGCTGGGCTTAAAGCTGGCAAAAGAGAAAAATGCAGATCTGGTACTGGCTACTGACCCGGATGCAGACCGTCTCGGTGTATATGTAAAAGATACTAAGTCCGGCGAATATATCCCGTTAACAGGAAATATGTCCGGTTCCCTGCTGTGTGAGTACGTGCTCAGCCAGAAGCAGGCAGCTGGAAAGATCCCTGCAGACGGTCAGGTAGTTAAATCCATAGTTTCCACCAACCTGATCGATGCAGTAGCAAAAGCCTACGGTGCAGAACTGATCGAGGTTCTTACCGGATTTAAGTGGATCGGAAAGCAGATCTTAAAGAATGAGACTACCGGACATGGTACATACCTTTTCGGAATGGAAGAAAGCTACGGCTGCCTGATCGGAACCTATGCCCGTGATAAGGACGCTATTTCCGCAACAGCCGCTCTCTGCGAGGCAGCTGCATACTACAAGCAGAAAGGCATGACCTTATGGGATGCCATGATCGCCATGTATGAGAAATACGGCTATTACAAAGACGCGGTAAAGGCTATCGGCTTATCCGGCATCGAAGGACTTGCAAAGATCCAGTCCATTATGGAAACACTGAGAAATAATACCCCAACTGAAGTTGGCGGTTACAAAGTAACTTCTGCAAGAGACTACAAGTTAGACACCATCAAAGATATGGCAACCGGCGAAGTGAAGCCAACCGGACTTCCTTCTTCCAACGTTCTTTACTATGACCTGGAAGACGGTGCATGGATCTGCGTAAGACCATCCGGCACTGAGCCAAAGATCAAATTCTACTTCGGCGTAAAGGGAACCTCTCTGGAGGATGCAGAAGAGAAAGAAAATGCACTTGGCGCAGCTGTTATGGCTATGGTTGATAAGATGATGTAATGAGCGCAGGGAAAAACAAGCGGCTGCGTTAGCAGACATTTGTTTTTCACAAGCCATTAACGAACGAATCGCCTGCGTAAGCAGGCAGTAGAGCGCGAATGCGCGGGATTCGTGAGTATAAGATATAATGAGCGCAGGGAAAAACAAGCGGCTGCGTCAGCAGACATTTGTTTTTCTAGGGCCATTAACGAACGAATCGCCTGCGTAAGCAGGCAATAGAGCGCGTTAGCTCGGGGCTCATAAGTATACCTGGCAAACGCAAAAACCCCCAGAACGGAAAATTCACATTCTGGGGGTTATTTTTGTGCTTTTCTCGCCAGTCACCGGCGGGAATATAATATCTTACTTTTTCTTATTCTCAGCTGCTTCCCTCAATTCCTTTAAAGCTGCTGCAAACCGTATAGAAGATGCAGAAGGATTTCCACGCAGAATACTTTTGTGGTAGAAATTCATATGTTTCGTCATATCCTGACGCTTCTTTGTCAGTTCTGCTATCCGGCTGTTCATAGCTGCCAGACGTTCATTGCGGCTGGCTGCCATAGCTGCTTTTATATTTCTGGCAGTCTCCATCCTGGAGGCAGCTTCTTCACGGTATTGAGACGCTTTTTCATCAGCAAGTTCCTTTAACTGGGCAGCTTTTAATGCAGTCTCATACCGCAGTCTGGCAGTCCGCTCCGTTGTCTCATATTTCAGCTGGGCTGCACGCTGGGCAGTCTCATTTCGCAGCAGTGCAGCTTTTCCGGCTGCTTCTACACGGAGAGTTTCCAGCTTCATAGCAGTATCTTCTTTTGCTTCTTCCAGTTTCTGCTCTGTTTCTGCCTTCAATAATGCCAGCTGTACCTGAACATCGTCCAGTTCCGCTTTCATCTTTGTCATGGCATCCAGAACCTTGGCAAGATCCAGGGCAGTACGTACAGATTCTGCAGTATCAATAATGAAAACCACTGTGATCACGGACAAACATGGGATGCCGATCATAGTTGGAACATGAAGCACCCATCGTTCAATGGGCTTGTGGATCACCTCAGTGAGAAAAATCGTCAAAAATCCCCATGCAACAGAAGAGGAAAGACAGATATATCCATTTAAGTTAAAAGGCTGGTTGCTGTAATCCCAGTATTTCATCTTAAACAGCCGTTCCATTCCCCATCCAGTTACATATTCCAGGACCGTAGCCCCGATCACACCGGAAATATAAACCATGACCAGACTGCTTTTAAATGGAAGAGATACCCACAGCATCATCACCGCTCCCGTGCCATAAAGAGGCAGCATAGGAAGCCGCAGAAAACCGCGGTTTACAAATCGTCGCTGTTTCAGGGATACATAAGAAGATTCAAAGATCCATCCGAAAAAGCAATATATATAGAAGAAACTCAGCCATTGATACCAGGTGTATTTGTACATAAGTTGTCCATCCTTTGTTGTATTTTCTTGCGAGGGGTCACTCACGAATCCCGCGCATTCGCGCTCTACTGCCTGCTTACGCAGGCGATTCGTTCGTTAATGGCTTGTGAAAAACAAATGTCTGCTGCGCAGCCGCTTGTTTTTCCCTGCGCTCATTATATCATATTCACTACCACTTCACTACCCGGTCGATCAATTTTTGCTGCTCTTCTGAAGACCGGGTCAGGTAGATCCGTGTAGTCTCAATACTTTCATGTCCCATCAGATCTGCCAGCAGGGAAATATCATTAAACTTCTCCAGAAAATTCTTAGCAAACCGGTGCCTGAAAGAGTGAGGATAAACCTGTTCAGAGGGGATCCTATACCGTTTTGCCAGTACCTTTAACTGGGAATGGATACCTCTGGCAGTGATCACCTGTCCATTTCTCCCTGTAAAAATATAACCGGAAATGATGTCACGCCTTTTCAGCCATATTTCCGCTTCTTCACAAAGAGCAGCAGGAAAATAAATACGTCTCATTTTGCCGCCCTTTGAATACAGATCCATCATCCCAAGTTTTACATGCTCCGCCTTTATTTTCAAAAGTTCACTGACCCGCATTCCCGTTGCTCCTAAAAACCGTACTACAAAATACCAGAACCAGTTTTCATCCCTTTTCAGCTTCTTTTTTAGTATCTCATAGTTCCTTTTAGATATTACATTGTCAATAAAAGTCTTCTGCTGGTATTTTACGGCAGGAAGTTTAAAAGATGAAATTTCCAGATATTGCAAATACTGATTCATGCCATGGATATGTACATTTACAGTAGCAGGACGGTAATGCTCCAAAAGCCATGCTTTATGGGCCTGGAGGTTTTCAGGGTTAATCGTATCAGAATGGGAGAAAAAGTGGCGGACAGCCAGAAGATAAATACGGATCGTATTATCAGAAGCTCCTTTGCGGAGCAGAAAGTCCTTAAAAAGGGTCAGTTCCAGGTCGTTGGATAGTGTATTTTCAGATCCGTTTTCTTCAAACCTGGTATTATCTGAGGGAAAAATAAATGTAGTTTCCATGTAATGCACCCCCTGCCATTACCAGTTTACAACCTGATTAACAATACGGTACTGTTCCCGGCTGCTGTGCCGCAGGTAGATCCGTGTGGTTTCAATGCTGTCATGCCCTAAAAGATCCGATAACAGGGCAATATCCGGACACACTTCAATAAAATTCTTTGCAAACCGGTGCCTGAAAGAATGAGGGTACATAACATCCGGGTCAATGCCGTATCTTGCTGCAAAAACCTTTAACTGGAAACGGATACCGGAAGCAGATAAGGGAGCTCCAAACCGGTTTAAAAATAAGATCCCATCCGGACGCTGGGAAAAACCGGGCCATTCCTTAAAAGCTGTTCGCAAAACAGCCGGAATGTAAACTCTGCGCAGCTTATTCCCCTTAGAATAAATATCCCGGTATCCCTTTTTTACATCTTCAACATCAAACAATACCAATTCGCTGATACGCACCCCGGTAGCAGTCATAAGCCGTATAAGAAAATAATAATTATATTCCCCATCTTCCCATAAGCGCTGTTTTAAAAACTCATAATCTGCCTGACTGATGATCTGTTCCAAAAATCCTTTCTGCTGCACATGTACCATAGAGACCGGACACAGGGAGCTTTCCCTGTAACGTACAAAACAGTTCATGGCACGAAGCCGCAGGTTGACAGTCTGTGGTTTATAACGTTCAATAAGAAATACTTTATAAAGCTGCAGATTTTTATCCGTCAGCTGGGGATACAGCCCGTAAAACTGTTTCACAGCATAAGAATAAGCTTTGATTGTCTGCTCCGACATATTCCGTTCCACCAAAAACCGCCGGAACTGTGCCTGCGTCCGTTTACCTGCTGTACTTACACCATTCTCATTCATCTGTCCTGTCATAAAAAAATCCTCCTTAAGTGAAAAATGTTCATACAGAAAACCTGCATTACAATCTTAGTACATCGTTTTCAAAATAACTATACCACTCACTTGTCTGCGGATCTGATCACACAAGTCTAAAAGCCTTAGCGTAGCCCGCTGTTCCTCAGTAGATTTTGTCAGGTAGATCCGCATAGTTTCGATGTTTTCGTGTCCCATTAGATTAGTAGACAGTCAGAAAAATTGAGGATTTTCTTGACATAATTCTCCCCTCACTGTATAATGATAATATCAGACAGACAACAGTGTGTGTTTGTCCAGACGTTGAAGGATAGCAGCGTACCGGAAAGCCTTGCTATACGGAGTCTTCAAGAGGGGTTGTGCAGTGAAACCTCAAACCGGAGTAGGTCAATGGACCGAATGAAAATGCTCAAAACCGTCTTGTTTATACAGGGCGGTTTTCTTTTATACATAAGGAGGGGGACGAAATATGGACCATTTATTGGAATGTGCGGAAGCTTTTGAACAGTTATTGGATGTTCAGTACCATATTGTTTTAGGCCGCAAAAATCGATTAACAGAATTAACCCTCCGCTTTGATCCAACAGAGTTTCATCATTTAGTTGGACTACATAAATTGCGTGATCTCCGTCTGGCAAGAGGAAATCGTGAGAAGATATTTCATCAAATACTTTCAAAAACGATCTGCATGGAAGATATCAAAAAGAGCCGTTATTTTCCGGAAATACAAGATCGTATGTGCTTCTTTGATAAAATAGAGTATCTTTTAGACAGCAATAAAACAATTTTTCGTTACAATGAAAAATTACAAACATTTTCAATGATAGAAGCGGAATATCTTTTGTCTACGCCTTATAAAGAAATGGATATTTATATTTTTCTTGATCGTAATATAGAACAGGGACATTTTTTCTGCAGGTCCTTTTTCCAAAAAGGAGAGAAGGATTACACAAAAGGACAAGCAGTTTATACATTACTAAAAAAAGAAAAAACAATAGTTAGTACTGGAAAAACAGTAGTACAGTATGATCGGCTAATGTTAAGAAAAACATAAAAAAACCCCGCTCTGCTTACACAGAACGGGTTATCGCATTTTTAGAGGGGTATAAAATTATTTAGGGGGGCCGGACGGATTCCTCCGTCCGGTATGAGTATGAAAAAGCTTTGTGATTTCAAGTAACCACTTGAAACAAAGGCCTTGTCCGCCTCTCGGTGGACGCTTATTATAATACGGAATAAATGTGTCTAAAAAATGTACATAATATAAAAAAATAATAAAGAATATAAATAAGTGAAAAAAACCTTTGAAAACTTTTCAAGATTGTATATAATAGAAGAAACTTCAGTCTGCTCTGAGGCGTATTCGTCATGCTTAAAGCGCAGGCCCTTTTTTGAGTTATATTAAGAAACTACTACAAGAAACTTTTCGTGACCCCACAATTTAGGAGGAAATAACTATATGTTTTCAATGATGTCCAATGACATTGGAATTGACTTAGGAACCGCCAGTATCCTTGTATATATCAAGGGAAAAGGCGTTGTATTAAAAGAACCGTCTGTAGTTGCCATTGACCGTGATACCAACAAGATTATGGCTATCGGAGAAGAAGCACGTCTGATGATCGGACGTACACCTGGTAATATTGTAGCAGTCCGTCCGCTTCGTCAGGGCGTTATCTCTGATTACACCATTACCGAGAAAATGATGAAATACTTCATCAACAAGGCAGTAGGCAAGAGAACACTGCGTAAGCCCCGCATCAGCGTTTGTATCCCAAGTGGTGCTACTGAAGTAGAAAAGAAGGCAGTAGAAGATGCTACTTACCAGGCTGGTGCCCGTGAGGTTGCTATCATCGAAGAGCCTGTAGCAGCAGCTATCGGTGCAGGCATTGATATTGGTAAGGCATGCGGAAACATGATCGTAGATATCGGCGGCGGTACTGCAGACATTGCAGTTATCTCCTTAGGCGGACCTGTAGTCAGCACCTCTATCAAGATCGCAGGTGATGACTTCGATGAAGCTTTAGTCCGTTATATGAGAAAGAAACATAATCTCCTTATCGGTGAACGTACTGCAGAGGAGATCAAGATTAATATCGGTGCTGCATACCGCAGACCGGAAGTACAGACGATGGAAGTAAGAGGACGTAACCTGGTAACCGGACTTCCAAAAACCATTGTAGTTACTTCTGATGAAACTTTGGAAGCCTTAAGGGAGCCGGCACTCCAGATCGTAGATGCTGTACACAATGTACTTGAGAGAACTCCACCAGAGCTGGCAGCCGACATTTTTGACCGCGGTATCGTAATGACCGGTGGCGGATCCCTTCTTAGCGGACTGGATGCCCTGATCGAAGAAAAGACAGGTATTACCACTGTGATCGCAGAAGATCCGCTGACAGCAGTAGCTATCGGTACAGGTAAATTCATTGAATTTGCACACGGTATGACCTCCGCACTGGAATCATCCATGGGAATCGGCGGTGGAAGAAACGATAAAGAAGATTATTGAGCGCAGGGTTCGTGAATATACAACATGATTGGCCGGGCTGCCGCAGCAATGCGGCGGCCTTTTTAAATATTTATGACTGTTTTTTATAGAAACAAAATCTGGGCACAACTGACAAAAAATCTTCTCGCAAAATCAAGTACAAAAAGATTCCGAAAGTACATTACACAAATGCAGAGGAAAGAAAAATGGCAACCATAACAGGATTTATTGAAAGAATTAAATTCAGGAACGAAGAAAATGGCTATACGGTCATGTCTGTTACAGATCAGAGTGATGGAGATGAGGTCATTATGGTAGGTACACTTTCCTATGCGGCTGAAGGAGATATGATCCAGGCATCGGGGCGCATGATCGAACATCCTGTATACGGTGAACAGCTACAGATCGAAAGCTATGAAATGAAAACACCACAGGATGCAGAGTCCATGGAGCGTTATTTAGGCTCCGGTGCTATCAAAGGTATTGGCGTGGCACTGGCAGCCCGGATCGTCCGTCATTTCAAGGCTGACACCTTCCGGGTCATGGAAGAAGAACCGGAACGCCTTTCCGAAGTAAAAGGCATCAGTGAGAAAATGGCAATGGCCATTGCCCAGCAGGTAGAAGAGAAAAAAGGTATGCGGGAAGCCATGATGTTCCTGCAAAATTATGGTATCACATTAAATCTTGCAGCCAAGATCTATCAGGAATATGGTCCAAAGCTGTATAGCATAATCAAAGAAAATCCCTATAAGCTGGCAGATGACATTCCCGGCGTTGGCTTTAAAATGGCAGATGAAATAGCTGAAAAAGCAGGTATTTTCACGGACTCCGATTACCGTATCAAAGCAGGCCTTTTGTACATCCTTCTTCAGGCATCAGCCAACGGCCACACCTATCTTCCACAGAAAGAGCTGTTTTCCCAGGCTGCTGATTTACTGAAGGTTGAGCCCTCAGCCATGGAAAAACATCTTATGGATATGCAGATCGACCGGAAAGTAGTGGTAAAAACAGTTACGGACAGTGAACCACCGGAATATCTGGTGTATTCTTCCCATTATTATTACCTGGAGCTGAACACCGCCCGCATGCTTCATAATCTGAACATCCGGGGCGATATCCCGGAAACGGAGATCCGGGCCAATCTGGCCAAAATCCAGAAACGGGATCAGATACATCTGGATGAATTGCAGGAAAAGGCAGTTTTTGAGGCAGTAAACAGCGGCCTTTTAGTGATCACCGGAGGTCCCGGTACAGGAAAGACTACCACCATCAATGCCATTATCCAGTATTTTGAAAATGAGGGAATGGAGATCCTTCTGGCTGCACCAACCGGACGCGCGGCAAAGCGGATGACGGAAACTACCAGTTATGAGGCCCGTACCATTCACAGAATGCTGGAGCTGGTTCCTTCTGGCATTCCGGATTCCGGTTCCATGGCAGGAAATAATACTTCCGGGAAAAATGTCTCCTTCAGCTCCGGCGGCATGCATTTTGACCGGAATGAAGAAAATCCTCTGGATGCAGATGTGATCATTATTGATGAAATGTCCATGGTAGACATCAGCCTGATGCATTCCCTCCTTCGGGCGGTGAACGTAGGAACCCGCCTCATATTGGTAGGTGATGTAGACCAGCTTCCAAGTGTAGGCCCCGGAAATGTGCTTCGCGACATCATCGATTCAGGCTGTTTTAATGTAGTAAAGCTAACCCATATTTTCCGTCAGGCGGCCCAGAGCGACATTATTGTAAATGCCCACAAGATCAATGAGGGGGAGCGGGTAGACCTGGCAAAGCGCAGCAGGGACTTCCTCTTTATCCGCAGGGAAAATCCAGATGCAGTCATCAGCGCAGCTATCACGCTGATCCAGCAGAAGCTTCCGGACTATGTCCACGCACAGCCTGGGGATATCCAGGTAATGACGCCTATGCGAAAAGGTGCTCTTGGAGTAGAACGCTTAAACCAGATCCTGCAAAATTACTTAAATCCCCCGGATCCATCCAAAAAAGAGAAAGAATCCGGCGGCATTATCTACCGTACCGGCGATAAGGTAATGCAGATCAAAAATAATTACCAGATGGAATGGGAGATACGCAGTAAATACGGCATCCCCACAGATAAAGGGGCCGGTGTATTCAACGGTGATATGGGTATTATCCGTGAGATCAATGAATATGCGGAAAATCTTACCGTAGAATTTGATGAGGGGAAAATGGTAGAATACAGCTTCAAACAGCTGGAAGAGCTGGAGCTTGCCTATGCCATTACCATCCATAAATCCCAGGGAAGCGAATATCCGGCAGTGATCATTCCCATGTATTCCGGCCCGCGCATGCTGATGACCAGAAATCTGATCTATACAGCTGTGACAAGAGCACGCTCCTGTGTCTGCCTGGTTGGACGGCCAGATGCATTTTATACTATGGCAGATAACTCCATGGAGCAGAAACGTTACTGCGGTTTAAAAGCCAGGATAGAAGAAATATACGCCTGATTATAGTTGCTTATCTTTAAAATATTCTAATAAATCTAACTCTGTCTATAAGGAGAATATATGAACTTTCTGATAAATATAATACTGGACCTGTTATTTCCGCGCCGCTGTCCCGTCTGCGGCCAGATCGTCATGCCAAAAGGCAGCCTGATCTGTCCGGGATGCGTGAAAAAATTATCCTGGGTCCGGGGACCTGTATGTAAATGCTGTGGAAAAGAGATTATAAGTGGGACAATGGAATACTGTCCCGACTGCGCAGCCCATCCAAGATCATTTTCCCATGGAATGGCGCTTTTTAACTACAATGAAATATCAGCCCCGTCCTTGGCAATGGTCAAATACCACGACCGCCGGGAATATCTGGATTTCTATGCAGAAGCAGCATACAGAAGATATGCTAAAACCATTGCCCGGTTGTCACCGGACCTGATCATCCCGGTGCCGGTCCACAAAAGCAGGCTTAAAAAACGTGGATTTAACCAGACAGAGGAATTTGGAAAACGCCTGAGCGTATATCTGGGGATCCCCATGTCTTCGGAGTATCTGATCCGCTCTAAAAAGACAGCACCTCAAAAGGATCTAGGTCCTGCATTGCGTCTTAAAAACCTGGAACAGGCATTTTTCTGTAAAAAACTGCCATCAGGTATGAAAAAAGTTCTCCTTATTGATGATATCTATACCACGGGAAGTACGGCAGAGGCCTGTGCCAGGGCTTTGAAAAAAGCCGGAGCAGGACAGGTTTACCTTCTTGTGATCGCCATTGGCTCAGGCCGGTGACAAAAAAATTGTATAAACTGAGAAAAAACCTGAAAAAGACCAGCTATATCTCTTGACGTCATGAATATTTTTGTGTTATAGTATACGGGCGAATGGAAGATAGGTCTTTTTTTTATGCTTAAAATTAAGACCGAGAAGCAAATTGAATTACGATAATTTAATGGAGGTGGAAGTCGTGCGCACAAAAATCACACTGGCATGTACAGAATGCAAGCAGCGTAACTACAACATGACTAAGGATAAGAAAACTCATCCTGACCGCATGGAGACTAAGAAGTACTGCAGATTCTGCAAGAGACATACGTTACACAAGGAAACAAAGTAATCCTGATCAGTAAAGGACGTGAAGTTATGGAAGAAAATACAGTGAATACTGTAGAAACCACGGAAAAAGCGGCCAAGGCTGACCAGAAGACGGCTAAGAAAGAGAAAAAGCCAAGCTTTTTCAAAGACCTGAAGACAGAGTACAAGAAGATCGTCTTTGCTGATAAGGAAACTGTTGCTAAACAGACAGTTGCAGTTGTGATCATGTCCATTTTCATCGGTGCGCTGATCGGTGTACTGGATATGGTTATGAAATTCGGTTTAAGCTTTATTCTTTAATTCAAAGGCGAGGGTGATTGTATGTCAGAAGCACATTGGTATGTAGTCCATACCTACTCAGGTTATGAAAACAAAGTCAAGGTCGACATTGAAAAGACAATTGAAAACAGAAACCTTCAGGATCAGATCCTTGAGGTATCCGTGCCTATGCTTCCTGTTGTAGAACTGAAGAATGGCGTGGAGAAAAAAGCCGACAAGAAAATGTTTCCGGGTTATGTGCTGATCAACATGGTCATGAACGATGACACATGGTACGTAGTACGCAACACCCGAGGCGTTACAGGCTTTGTTGGTCCGGGCTCCAAACCAGTTCCTCTGACTGAAGAAGAGATGGCGAGCCTTGGATTTATGAAGGAAGACGTCTTAGTCGACTTTACATTGGGAGATATGGTAACAGTTATCTCCGGTGCATGGAAAGATACAGTTGGTGCTATTAAAGCTATCAACGAAAGTAAGCAGACCATCACTATCAATGTAGAAATGTTCGGTCGTGAAACACCGGTCGAACTGGGATTTGCAGAAGTAAAGAAAATGTAAAATGGATCAGCTTTTGCGCAGCAGAAGCTGGTGGGAGGGACATTCCCGACAATACCACATAATTTTAGGAGGTGCCTAAGATGGCAAAGAAAGTAACAGGATATATCAAATTACAGATTCCAGCAGGCAAGGCTACACCAGCACCACCAGTTGGACCAGCTCTTGGTCAGCACGGTGTAAACATCGTACAGTTTACCAAAGAGTTCAACGCTAGAACAGCAGATCAGGGAGATATGATCATCCCTGTAGTTATTACCGTATATGCGGACAGAAGCTTCAGCTTCATCACCAAGACCCCGCCAGCAGCAGTTCTGATCAAGAAGGCATGTGGCTTAAAGAGCGGTTCAGGTGTTCCTAACAAGACTAAGGTAGCTGTATTAAAGAAGGCTGACCTGCAGAAGATCGCAGAGACCAAGATGCCAGACTTAAACGCTGCCAGCCTTGAGGCTGCTATGAGCATGGTAGCTGGTACTGCAAGAAGTATGGGCGTTACCATCGAAGAGTAATTAATACCGTATATATGAACGTGGGAGGGAGATTCCCCCGTCAATACCACTAGGAGGTTATTTTATAATGAAAACAGGAAAAAGATATGCAGAGGCTATGAAGAACGTAGACCGTGCTGCACTTTACGACGTAGCAGATGCAATCTCTATCGTTAAGAAGAATGCTTCTGCAAAATTTGACGAGACTGTAGAACTTCATATCAGAACAGGATGTGACGGACGTCACGCTGATCAGCAGATCCGTGGAGCTGTTGTTCTTCCTCACGGAACAGGTAAGACTGTTCGTATCTTAGTATTCGCTAAGGGTGCTAAGGCAGACGAAGCACAGGCAGCTGGCGCAGATTTCGTAGGCGCAGAAGAGCTGATCCCAAGAATCCAGAACGAAGGATGGCTGGATTTTGACGTTGTTGTTGCTACTCCTGACATGATGGGCGTTGTTGGTCGTCTGGGCCGTGTACTTGGACCGAAGGGCTTAATGCCAAACCCAAAGGCTGGTACCGTAACCATGGACGTAACCAAGGCTATCAAGGAGATCAAAGCTGGTAAGATCGAGTACAGACTTGACAAGACAAACATTATCCACGTGCCAGTAGGAAAAGCTTCCTTCACCGAGGAGCAGTTAGCGGACAACTTCCAGACGCTTATGGACGCTATCTTAAAGGCTAAGCCAAGCACCGTTAAGGGCGCATACTTCAAGAGCGTAGCTCTTACATCCACCATGGGCCCAGGCGTTAAGCTGAACGTAGCTAAGCTTACAAACTAATCAGGTGTCCTGAATAGAAATAATGAGGCTGCAGAGAATTCCGGTTCTCTGTGGTCTTTTTATTTTTCATGAAAAAGTTCACGAAAAATTATTAAAAAGCCTCTTGACATTCATGCTCAGATATGTTATTTTATTATGCGTGTTGAATGCCCTGAGACAGCAGGTACCGTAAGGTGTAAGCTTAGAACGCCTGCCGAGGAACATACAAAACTCAAATGAGATTTTGCGTACCTCTCTGTCATTGCGGCAGGGAGGTTTTTTTATAAGATCGTGTCCTTGCTATGACGGTTTTCAATACGAAATAATATAAGGAGGTAAACCATTCATGGCAAAAGTTGAATTAAAGCAGCCAGTAGTAGACGAGATCAAGGCAATGTTAGACGGTGCAGTCGGCGCAGTTGTTGTTGATTACCGTGGTCTGACTGTAGAGCAGGATACAAAACTGCGTAAACAGTTAAGAGAAGCTGGAGTTTCTTATAAAGTATATAAGAACACTCTGATCAAGCGTGCAGCAGAAGGAACCGAGTTCGCAGCTCTGGATCCACATCTGGAAGGACCTACAGCATTAGCTGTATCTAAGGATGATGCTACAGCACCAGCTAGAATCCTGGCTGAATTTGCTAAGACCGCTCCTAAGCTGGAACTGAAGGCTTCTGTAGTTGAAGGAACCTACTATGATCAGGCTGGAACCCAGGTTATCGCAACCATTCCATCCAGAGAAGTTCTTCTTGGAAAGCTGCTTGGAAGCATCCAGTCCCCAATCACCAACCTGGCTCGCGTACTCAATCAGATCGCAGAGAAAAATGGTGGTGCAGCAGAGGCTTAATCTGCAAAATGAATTTGTGGCTCTTTTGTCTGCATAGTCCAGAAAAAGCAGCCTGAAACACAGATCCTATCGAAAAATAATTTTAAACAGGAGGAAATTAAAATGGCAAAGTTAACAACCGCTGAGTTTATCGAAGCTATCAAGGAATTATCCGTATTAGAACTGAACGATTTAGTAAAGGCATGTGAGGAAGAGTTTGGCGTATCTGCAGCAGCAGGCGTTGTAGTTGCAGCAGCAGGTGCTGGCGCAGCAGCAGCTGAAGAGAAGACCGAATTCGACGTTGAGCTGACCGAAGTTGGACCAAACAAGGTTAAGGTTATCAAGGTTGTTCGTGAAGCTACCGGTTTAGGCCTGAAGGAAGCTAAAGACGTAGTTGATGGCGCACCAAAGGTATTAAAGCAGGGCGCATCCAAGGAAGAAGCAAACGATATCAAGGCAAAGTTAGAGGCAGAAGGAGCAAAGGTTACCCTGAAGTAATCAAAGCTTACTGTGTAGACTTGTATTCAGATATAAGTGCTTTCAGAACCCGCAGGACTGTGGAAACAGTCTGCGGGTTCTTTTTTACTTCGTAAGTATTTCCAAAAGTACAATAATGCGGTTGCGTATTCTGAAAAAATAGTATATATTAGTTGAAGTTTATCGAACCGGTAAACGGATAAATAAAGAATATAAAAATAAGTGTTTACAACATACTATCGAAAAAAGACCTCAGGCCATGGAGCAAACGACTAATCATAAGGCAGCTCCTTCACCTGGGGTCTTTTTAGGGGAAGAGAGTATTTTATATACTACGGGAAAAACATCCGGTGCAAAAGCATTGCGGGTGTTTTTTTCTGCCCGGCATTATCAGATAAAATCCCGTCAGATGGCCTTTTCGGGCTGATCTGATCATCTTCGGTTAAGAAAAAAACGGATTGTACAACTATAAGTACAAAAACGGCTTAAACAGGTGGTTTTGTAATAATTACGTAAGAAAAACCACAGGTAAAAGTTATGGCTTTTTTTCGAAAATTATAATATACTATGGATTGTGAAGGAGAGGTTATTCCTCCAGGGCAAGTTATCAATATTCTCCAGAAAAAAGGAGAAAATGCAAAAAATGCAAAAAAACTATTGATAATTTTCCTTATCGGAAGTATAATCTACTCGTAATGCAATAAGGAATTTCAAAAAGTATTTCAAAAATCAAAGGAGAGTGCATTCATTATGAAGAAGCAGACAAAATTAGTTGCTGTATTATCAACAGCAGCACTGCTTGCTATCGGTGCATCCATGACATCTTTCGCAGCTACAGGCTGGGCAGAAGAAGACGGAACATGGGTATACTATGATAGAAACGGTGACAAAGTAACAGACAAATGGGCAAAATCTGGTAATAACTGGTATTACTTAGACAGCAACGGCGAGATGGCAGTAGATACCCTGATCGAAGATGGCGACAACTACTACTATGTTGACATCAACGGTGTTATGGCAGCTAACCAGTGGGTAGCTATCGATAACGAAGACGCTGGCGATGATGACGAGCCAGAGCATTATTGGTACTACTTCCAGGCTAACGGTAAAGCTTTAAAACAGGGAGATTCCGATAAGGTTTCTTTAAAGACTGTTAACGGCAAGAAATATGCTTTCGATGACGAAGGTAAGATGCTGTATGGCTGGGTAGATGAGAACAGCGCTGAGCGTATCGACAATACTGATGGTGATGCTTTCAAGGAAGCAACCTACTACTTCGGTGGCGAAGATGACGGTGCTATGACTACTGGTTGGTTACTGACTGACGTTACATACAACGAAGCAACCAATGATGATTATAAGTATACTGCAGCAGCATTCAATGATGATGAAGATCAGACCCGTTGGTTCTACTTCAAGTCCAATGGTAAGATGATCAAGGCTGACAATGGCGAAAGAACCAAAGATAAGACTATCAATGGTAAGAAGTACGCATTTGATGAGTACGGCGCTATGGTAGCTGAGTGGTCTCTGGATGAAGGTGATGAGAAGATTGCTTCTAAGTCCGAAGAGAGAGCAAAGGCTTCTGTTGATGTAGCAACCACTTCTGAAGCTTGGAATGGTGCAGGAAACTACGCTAAGTACACCCAGGCATGGAGATACTTCAACTCTGTTGAGGATGGTTCTCGTGTAAGCAAGGGCTGGTTCAAAGTAGTAGCAGCTGAAATGCTGAACAAGGACAAATATGATGATGATGAAGATGCTTGGTACTATGCAGATGGCAGCGGCAAGCTGTATGCTGGTGAATTCAAGACCATCAAGGGCAAGAAGTATGCATTCAGAAACGATGGACGTATGATTAACGGCCTGAAGTTCATCAAAGAAGGCACTAACGACTTTGAAGACGTTATAGCTGATGATGATGACAATCATTCCTTCGATAATGAGGATGATTTCTTAGCACAGGCTTCTACCTACTTTGAAGGTGAAGGATACAAGTGCTACTACTTCGGCGGCGACGAAGATGGTGCAATGAGAACTGGTAAGACATCTCTGACCTTCGACGGCGAGAACACCAACTTCTACTTCGAGAAGTCTGGCGGCAAGAAGGGTGCTGGTGTAACTGGTGAGAAGGACAACAAACTGTATCAGTCCGGTATGCTGTTAAAGGCAGATTCTGACGACAAGTACACTGTTGTTGATAAAGAAACACATACTAAGGCTGGTGGTACTAAGTATGTAACCTACACCAAGTTAGATGACGCTAAGGCATTCATGGACAGCGTTAAGAACCATGGTGGTAAAGTTAACGATGAATTAGCTGGTAAGGAAGGCTCTACAAAGGTAACTGTTGGAAGCAACACTACCAAGAAGGCTGAAGACTTAGCTGAAGCTTATTCCGTTGAATTAAAGGATGTTAAGAATCATGAATACATCCTGGTTAATACCTCTGGTAAGGTAATTGACAACAAGGGCAAGAACAAAGATGGCAGCGATTACTACTATGTAACTGACAGCAATGGTAAGATTACTAACATCTACGTTGAAGACTAATCTGATTTGATTTAGAAACAGTTTGTAATAACTAAACATTAAGGGGGAAGCGTTATGGCTGATATAACATTTATGTTAGCTGTAACGCTTCCTTTTTATTTACTTGCAGAAAGGAGTATCTATGATCAGAAGAAAATTATTAGTATTAGGAACAGCAATTTGTCTGGCTGTATCAGCAAATGCAATCACATCTTTTGCTGATACTACATCTGCCAGTACCACAACAATGGAAAACTGTGGTGCATATCTTTTTGAGTGGCGCCCTATTGATTGCGGAAATGGAAATTATTTTGCTATTTTGGTAGGCGGCAATACATTAAATGAGAGTAATGTGATCTTAAATCGAGGTTATGATTATGCTTATACATTTGAACCTATGACTTATTCACGCCCATGGGGAACTGTGCCGGATCTGGTAAATATAGACGGAAAATGGGGGATCCCTGAAAACTGGTCTTCCATGCCGGAAGGTGCTCAGCCTACTCTCCAGATTGTATTAAAAACAAATTATAAAACTTTAAATACAGATAAGCGTTATGTAAATGTTGTTCATCTTCCTTCCAATGTGAATTCCTCTACATTACCAGCAGAAGTGCGTAAATATTTGATTAATGTAGATGCTTCTGACGCTGGTGCTTATAATGACACAGTTACCCCAGGATGGCAAAAAGAAGCAGATGGATCCGAAAAATATTTAAAGCCAGATGGAACGTATGTAAGCAACGGCTGGCTCCAGCTTGATGATAAAAAATATTACATGGATGAAAATGGTGTTAAATTAAAAGATACCATTACTCCAGATGGCTTCTATGTAAATTCTGACGGCGAGAAGGTATCTTATATGCCAGGTTGGTATAAAGATGGTAACTATTGGCGTTATATCCAGAAAAATGGATATTATCTGGCTAACTCATGGTATCAGGATACTGACGGAAAGTATTATTATTTCAATATGGGTGCTGTTATGGCAGTAAACACAACCACACCGGATGGTTATTATGTAGATGAAAACGGTGTTTGGGATGGTAATGCATCAACAGTTGCTGCAGCTGAAAAGAACCTCGGCCCTGGTGTAGACAAAGGCTGGGAACCAATTGATAAAGGTTGGAAATTCAAACAGGAAGATGGTACTTATTTGACCAATGCCTGGAGACAGGACAGCAACGGTAAATGGTATTACCTGAACGAAGATGGCTGGATGCTGAAAGACACTAATACACCGGACGGTTATCATGTGGACGCTAACGGCGTTTACGATGGTCCTGTTGTAACAGAAGAAACAGCAGAATAATCTAATCTATATTTAGTTTATAAAACTGCAGGATCGTTTATTCACTGATCCTGCAGTTTTTGCATGTATTAGTTATGATTGTGAAATTGGCTAAAATCCTATGTAGGGGCATTTATATATTGCAATTGCCCGATACCCATGTTAGAATAAATATAAGCAAGTTTTCTAGAAATCTAAATTTTCATTTCATTCAAGCTGCATCTGTCAGCATCTATTTTAAGAACTCTTTGCTTAAACTCCATATCATTTAAGCAGGGAGAACAGGCAGTATCTTCCTGCGGCAAACAGAAAGGATAATGCCTATGAAAAACACTATCAAAGTACGTCAAACGCACAAGGACAGACTGTTCTGTAATCTTTTTTCAAAGAAAGAGAATGCTCTTTCTCTGTACAATGCATTGAATGGCACAGATTATAAAAATGAAAATGAGTTAGAAATCGTAACTCTGGAAGATGCACTTTATCTGACAATGAAAAATGATGTATCCATATGTTTATGTGGAAATATCAGTCTTTGGGAACAACAGAGCAGCGTAAATCCTAATATGCCGCTGAGAGGTTTACTGTATTTTGCAAGAGAATATGAGGGATGGCTGGCTTCCAGAAAAAAAGATATTTATCGCAGGAAGTTATTAAAAATACCCGCCCCACAATTTTATGTATTTTACAACGGGAAAGAAATAAGGCCAGAACGTGAAGAGTATCATCTGGCAGATGCCTTTGAGCATCCCGTAAAAGGGTATGACTGGACGGCACATGTGATCAACATCAATCCGGATAATAATGTTAGTTTACTGAAAAACTGTAGCGTTCTGGCTGGTTACACAGAGCTGATTCATCAGATACGAACCAGAAAGCAATCAGGCTGCACCATTGAAACAGCTGTTCATCAGGCTGTAAAGCATTGTATAGAAAATGACATATTAAAAACATATCTGTTAAAAAACGAAGGGGAGGTAATGTCTATGATCTTAACGGAATATGATGAAGAACTTCACAATGAAACTTTAAGAGAAGAAGGAATGGAAAAAGGAATCGAAAAAGGAATCGAAAATGGATTACACTTTGCAAAAATGATATTCACTCTTCATAAATCAGGCAAATCAGATATAGAAATTGCTGATATTGTAGGAATATCTTTGGATAAAGTAAAAAATTTATTATACTAAAAAGTTGAATCGCCAGAAATGATATGTATGTACATTTCTGGCGATTGTGTTGAGTTATTGTTGCTTATGATTCGGCAGCTGCTGTATCCTCTGTTACAGCAAGACCATCGTAAACGCCATCTGCACCTACATGATAACCATCAGGTGTATTAGTGTCTTTCAGCATCCAGCCATCTTCGTTCAGGTAATACCATTTACCGTTGCTGTCCTGTCTCCAGGCATTGGTCAGATAAGTGCCATCTTCCTGCTTAAACTTCCAGCCAATATCGATCGGCTCCCAGCCTTTGTCTACGCCAGGTCCCAGGTTCTTCTGGTTGGTAACAGTAGCAGCCTTGCCGTCCCAGACACCGTTTTCATCTACATGGTAGCCATCTGGGGTATCAGCATTTGCTACCATATAGGTTCCGATATTAAAGTAATACCACTTGCCATCTGTATCTTCAATCCAGGTTGCTCCGGCATAATGACCATTTTTAAGGACGTAATGCCAGCCCTTTTCATCCTGCTTCCAGCCAGGCATATATTTGGTTTTTTCACCAGCTGCGTTTACATAAACACCATCTGGTGTAACGGTATCCTGCAGGCGGAAGCCGTTTTCATCCAGGTAATATTGCTTATCATCCAGACGCAGCCATCCATTCTTTACAAATGTACCATCTGGCTTACGATACATCCATTTTCCATCCTCATTTGTAGTCCATCCAGGAGTCACAGTTCCTTCATAAGCACCGGCATCAGAGCCGTCTACATTGATCAGATATTTTTTAACCTCTAAAGGAAGGCTTGCAGTGTTTACACCACCTGGAAGATGTACTACATTCACATATCTTTTATCAGTAGCTAATGTTTTATAATTGGTTTTTAATACAATCTGGAGAGTTGGCTGTGTTCCTTCAGGAAGGGAAGACCAGTTTTCCGGGATTGCCCATACGCCATCTACATTTACCAGATCCGGAACTGTTCCCCATGGACGGGAATAGTTCATTGGATCAAAGGTGTAAGCATAGTCATAACCACGGTTTAAAATGACATCACTTTCGCTGATCGTATTTCCACCAACTAAAATTGCAAAATAATTACCATCTCCACAGTCTACCGGACGCCACTCAAACAGATATGCGCCACAGTTCTCCATTGTTGTAGTGGTATTATCTGCAAAAGCAACTGTTGGAACAGTTACAGACAGCGATAAGGCCATGCAAAGTGCCACTGTGAATTTTTTTACCATAATAAGTCTCCTTTCGGTTTTAAGCAAGAAAAGCGCTGCGACTAAATTTAATCAGTCACAACGCTTTCCCCCTTAATTATTTAACTGTACTATGTACAATCAATTATTTCTCTGTGTAGATAGCTACGATGTTACCGGAAGTATTTACGCAGTAGTAGTAATCATTGCCATCTCTATTTCTGGACTTGTTGTCAACTACCTTACCAGAAGTATTTACTAAGAAATACTTACCAGCTACATTCTGACCATCCTGATCAGTTGAAGGAATGATGTACAGTTCGTCGATATCATCTGCCTTCTTGCTGATGCCGTAGCTGCTTAAGGTTACGCTAGATGGATTTGTAGTAGATGTTACACCTACTTCATCCAGGAATGCCTTAACATCATCCAGTTTCATGTATCCGCTGATTGCCTCATTGCTATCATTTGTGTCATTAGCAGCATCCAGAGTCTTAACTACCTGATACTTCTCATCAGAACCAGCTTTCAGAAGCATACCAGACTGATAGTACTTCTTATCCTTCTCGCCAGTCTTACCAGCACCCTTGTGGCCGCCGGACTTCTCGAAGTAGAAGTTGAAGCTGTCTCCATCGATAGTGATGTTGGTCTTGTTGGTTCTCATAGCACCATCATCGCCATCACCGAAGTAGTAGCAGTAGTATCCATTTTCATTCCAGTATGGAGCATTCTTAACGAAGTCATCCTCAGTATCGAATGGATGTCCTGTATTATCATCAGCTACTACACCAATAATCTCACCAGCGTTGTTCTGCTTGATGAATTTCAGGCCGTTAACCATACGACCGTCTTCACGGAACGCATACTTCTTGCCCTTGATGGTCTTAAATGCTGCAGTGTAGATTCTACCGTTTCCATCTGCATAGTACCAAGCATCTTCATCATCGTTGTTCTTGTCGTAGTTCATGTATTCAGCAGCAACTACCTTGAACCAGCCCTTGCTTACGCGGGAACCATCTTCAACAGAGTTGAAGTATCTCCACAGATGTGAGTACTGAGCGGTTCTAGCATTGCTGTTAGTAGCCTGAGTACTGTAAGCGTCACGTACGCCTGCATCAGAAGCTTTCTTAACATCCAGAGACCACTCAGCAGTCATAACACCGTACTGATCAAACTCATATTTCTTACCATTGATGGTCTTGCCCTTCTGGATATCATCGCCTTCAGCTTTGATCTTCTTACCATTGGATTTGAAGTAGAACCAACGGCTCTGGTCTTCATCATCATTGAATACAGGAGCGATTTCGTTATCGCTGGTTGCTTCATTGTAAGTGATGTCCATAAGTACCCAACCGGTAGTCATAGCACCATCATCTTCGCCACCGAAGTAGTAGTCACCATCTTTAAATGCATCACCATCAGTATCATCGATACGGCTAGCATCGTCAGACTTAACCCAACCATACAGCATCTTACCTTCATCATCGAAAGCATACTTCTTGCCGTTAACGGTCTTTAAAGCAACTTTGTTGTTATCGCCGTTCTTTAAAGCTTTACCGTTAGCCTGGAAGTAATACCAGTAATGCTCTGGCTCATTGTCATCGCCTGCATCTTCGTTATCGATAGCTACCCACTGGTTAGCTGCCATAACACCGTTAACGTCAACATAGTAGTAGTTGTCGCCATCTTCGATCAGGGTGTCAATTGCCATTTCGCCGTTGTTATCTAAGTAATACCAGTTATTACCAGATTTTGCCCATTTGTCTGTTACTTTGTCACCGTTTCTATCATAGTATACCCATGTTCCGTCTTCTTCTGCCCAGCCTGTAGCTGCGAAAGATGTCATGGATGCACCGATAGCAAGCAGTGCTGCTGTTGATAATACAGCAACTAATTTTGTCTGCTTCTTCATAATGAATGCACTCTCCTTTGATTTTTGAAATACTTTTTGAAATTCCTTATTGCATTACGAGTAGATTATACTTCCGATAAGGAAAAGTATTGGGAGGAGAGGTTTTGGGAGATAAAATGAGTTATATTTGTTAATTTATGGTCAATAATTCAGTAATTTCTTCCAGTGTATCGAGAACTGTTTAAAATTTAAGTTTTTTACTAATAGCCATATCTGTATTCTCCATATTCCTATTATTGTGCGTTGTTCTGTTCCAATGCCAGCCTGATCAATCGATCCGTCTGGTCTGCCATGAACAGCGGGATATTCAGCACGTCATCGTCCAGTTTCAGATTGTCCAATGAGAAACGAATGCGGAGCTTAACCTTATCAGGAAACAGTTCCTTGAACTTCTTCATACTCTTGCTGGTTGTGTTGGCTTCGGATTTGACCTCCACGGGGAAGATGTCGTTCTCCCGCTGAATGAGGAAATCCACTTCGTAAGGCGGGTTGTTCTGACTCCAATAACGAGGCATGACTTCAAACTGAGTAATTAAAGTCTGCAACACAAAGTTTTCGGTTAATGCGCCTTTAAATTCAGTAAAAAGGCGGTTTCCTTCGCCAAAGGCTGTGGGAGCCAACTGCGCCAGACGGCGGAGCAGTCCCACATCCACCAGATAAATCTTGAAAGCGGACAAGTCATCGTAAGCTGCAATCGGCAGGCCGGGAGCTGAGCTGCGATAAATTTTATGCACCAAACGGGCATCTACCAGCCATTGCAAGGCATCCTCGTACTCACGGGCTCGTGCACCTTCCTTGACCACTTTATAGATAAACTTCTTGTTTTCTCTTGCCAGTTGAGAAGGAATGGATTTCCAGATCATTGAGATTTTCGGGAACTCGCTGAGATTAGGATGTTTTGCAAAATCACGCTCATAGGCTCCGATGATTCCGGACAATGCTTCCTGCATGGCAGAAACGTCCCGTGCCTCCGTCCACATCAATACCGGCTCCGGCATACCACCGGTGACATAGTACATTTTCAGCTTCTCATACAGCGGATTAAAAAAGGCGTCAGGGATGGGTTCAATGGTGTCCACCTGTTCCAGATACTGCTCCAGATTTTCATCACCGTTGGCAAGTAGGAATTCATTAAAGGTCATCGGGTCAATCTGCATAAAGTTAACCTTACCCACGGGAAAAGAGGAAGGTTTCGCCAGGGCAATACCCAACAGAGAACCGGCACAGGCAATGTGATACTGCGGTGCGTTCTCGCAAAAATACTTCATAGAATTAATGACCTTAGGGCAGTCCTGCACCTCATCAAAGATAATCAAGGTTTTTTCAGGCACGATTTTTTGACCGCTTGCCAGCATAAGGTTTTGCAGAATCCGGTCCACATCCTTGGTTGTTTCAAAAAATTGCTTATATTCTTCATTTTCATCAAAGTTAAAGTAAGCTGTATTTTCATAACAGCGTCTGCCGAACTCTTTCAGAATCCAAGTCTTACCCACCTGACGTACGCCCTTCAAGATTAAAGGCTTGCGGTAGGGAGAATTCTTCCAAGCCAGCAATTTTTTTAAGATAAATCGTTCCATTGAATCTCTCCTCACATTTTTATTGGAGTTTTATGCTTAATGATCACACTTTTATTATATGCAAAAGCTATGAAAATTACAATTAAAATACAAAATTATTTGATTTTGATGCGTATATATCACACTTTTATATAAAATAGCAGGAAATATATTCTGCAATAACGACAGCCTCAGCCTCAACATTAGTTATATTGCATCTAGTAAATAGCCGAAACCATTTACATTAATTCGATATTTTCATTAATTTTTCTGGACTTATTTACCCAAAATGATATATACTAATTATATAATTACTAATTGTATGATTAGCAAATTTAACAAATTTGAGGTGATATAAATGTTTATTGGACGTTCCAGAGAATTAAATAAATTAAATGCACTATATAACAGCAACCAGTTTGAATTTGCAGTCTTTTATGGCAGAAGGCGTGTAGGAAAGACAATGCTGATCAATGAATTTATTGAGCGAAAAAAAGCGGTTTATTATATGGCTGTAGAAGGAACTAAAAAAGAGAATCTTACGGGTTTGTCAAAAGCTTTTCTTCAAGATTCTCTGGCGCCTTTATCTCAATTTGGTGATTACGAGGATTTATTGGCTTATATCGATCAGTTAGCTTTAACAGGAGAACGCTATATCATTGCTATTGATGAATTCCCTTATCTGGCGGCTTCCTATCCTGTAATTTCTTCTTTACTCCAAAAACACATTGACCATTGTTGGAAAAACAGCAACTTGTTTTTGATCTTATGTGGATCTTCTATGAGTTTTATGGAAGAACAGGTTCTTGGCTATAAAAGCCCTTTGTATGGCAGAAGAACTGCACAATTTAAAATCCATCCATTTACATTTTTTGAAGCAAGGCAGATGCTGGCAGCGTTTACTTCCGAGGAACAGGCTGTTTTATATGGCGTTACAGGTGGCATTCCTGAATATCTTTCCAGGATCAATCCACGTATTTCACTGGATAAAAACCTTATAGAGCTTTTTTTTGATGAAAGCGGTCGTTTATTTGAAGAACCCGTTAATCTTCTGAAGCAGGAGCTCCGCGAACCGGCCACTTACCATTCTATTATTTCAGCCATTGCAGGTGGTGCCAGCCGCCTAAATGAGATTGCGGGAAAAACAGGTCTGGAAACCAGCGGTTGCAGTAATCAGATAGCTTCTCTTATTGCATTAGGTATTATACGAAAAGAAACACCTGTAACAGAACCTGCTACCAGCAGGAAGACGATATACCGCCTGGAAGACAGTATGTTCCTGTTCTGGTATCGTTTTGTCCGTCCTAACATCAGCGGTATTACCCGTGGCATTGGGGAAACGATTTATTATCAAATGGTCACTCCCAATATCAGTGATTTTATGGGACATATTTTTGAAGACATCTGCATCCAGTATCTCTACCACCCTCAAATTTATGCTACATTACCGTTCCTTCCTGGAAGTATTGGAAAATGGTGGGGAAATAATCCTGTTGCGAAACGTCAGGAGGAAATTGACATTATGGCTGTGCAGGATGATCAGGCATTGTTAGGCGAATGTAAGTGGAGAAATGCTGACATCAATATGGAGATCCTCAGACAATTATTAGAACGTGGAAATCTATTCCATTATGCGAAACAATATTATATGTTATTTTCAAAAACGGGATTTACAAAAGATGTTAAAGAATACGTAGAAAACACACCAAATATTAAACTGATCTCTTTTAATGATGTCTGTAATTTATGATAATACGCAAGAGGCCACGATCAATGGTCTCCTGTACACATCATTTCATCTTCTATTCTGTCTATAATTTTAATGAAATATTATTATAAAAGCAATATTCATTTTGTCTGCCAATATTTATGTTACAGAAAATCGCCAGAAATAACCGATGAGTCATTTCTGGCGATTTTATTTTAATATAAGATTATTGTTTTTTGGTGTTTATTCAGCTGTTTCTTCGCTTTCGGTTACAGCATCTCCATCCCAAACGCCGTTAGCATCTACATGGTAGCCGTCTGGTGTATTAGTGTCTTTCAGCATCCAGCCGTCTTCGTTCAAATAATACCATTTGCCATTAGAATCCTGTCTCCAGGCATTGGTTAAATAAGTACCATCTTCCTGTTTGAATTTCCAGCCAATATCAATTGGCTCCCAGCCTTTGTCTACACCAGGGCCAAGATTTTTCTTATTGTTAATGGTTGTAGCATTTCCGTCCCACACACCATTTTCGTCTACATGGTAGCCATCTGGAGTATCAGCATTTGCTACCATATAACTGCCGATGTTAAAGTAGTACCACTTGCCATCTGTATCCTCTAACCAGGTAGATGCAGCATAATAACCATTCTTCTGAACATATCTCCAGCCTCTATCTGTAGATACCCAGCCTGGTTTATAAGTTACTTTGTAACCACTTGGATTGATATAGGTTCCATCTGCAGCATAAGTATCTTTCAGCATGTAGCCGTTTTCATCCATATAATAAGTTTTTTCATCTACAGTCAGCCAGCTGTTTGTTACAAATGTGCCATCTGCCTTACGGTATTTCTTATGTCCATCTTCAGTTGTTTCCCATCCACTGGTTTCAGTGCCACTGTAAGCACCAGCATCGGAGCCATCTACATTGATCAGATATTTACGTACTTCAGCTGGTAAACTGGATGTACTTACGCCATTTGGAAGATGTACTACATGGATATAACGCTTGTCAGTGTCCAGATTTTTATAATTAGTCTTCAGTACGATCTGCAATGTAGGCTGTGAACCTTCTGGCATAGAAGACCAGTTTTCTGGAATTCCCCATTTACCATCTACATTTACCAGATTCGGAGCAGTTCCCCATGGGCGTGAATAGTTCATTGGATCGAAGGTGTAAGCATAATCATATCCACGATTCAGAATTACGTCACTTTCCTGAATGGTATTACCTCCTACAAGGATTGCAAATGCAACACCGTCACCACAGTCTACAGGGCGCCATTCAAACAAATATGCACCGCAGTTTTCAATTGCTACTTTATTGGTTGTATCTGCAAATGCAGATACAGCAGTACCAGTTGATAATGCTAATGCCAGCGCAAAAATCGCCAGTTTTTTCTTAAACATACGTTTCCTCCTTATGTGTTCAGGATTTTGTATAAAACAAAAAGAAGCGCCATGACTAACAATCAAGATTATCAGCCACAACGCTCCCCTTTAATTTTTAACTATCAAGCGATAAGCTACTAATGTATAAATTAGTCTTCTACGTAAACGGCTTCAATAACACCGCTCTTGTTAGTAACATATACATAATCATCGCCATCTTTGCTCTTGCCCTTCTTGTCAACTACAGTACCAGAAGTATTTACAAGAACATAGTCACCAGCCTTCAGACCAGTAATATTATATGCTTCCTTCAGATCTTCAGCTTTCTTTGTTACAGTATTGGTCTTACCAACAGTAACCTTATCGCTACCTGTCTTGGTGCCAATTGCATCGGTAGTATTAGACTTAACATCAGCTAAGAATGCAGGAGCGTCATCCAGCTTCTGATAAGCTACTTTACCATTGCTCAGAGTAACTTTCTTTAATACCTGATACTTCTCATCAGATCCAGCCTTCTGGAGCATACCAGCTAAGTAATACTTATCATCCTTCTCACCAGTCAGACCAGCACCCTTGTTAGAGCCGGACTTCTCAAAGTAGGAGTTAAAGCTGTCACCATCAATAGTGATATTGGTCTTGTTAGTCTTCATAGCACCATCTTCACCACTGCCGAAGTAATAGCAATCATAGCCCTCACCTACATAGTGTTTGATTGCACTATCAATGAAATCATCTTCAGTATCGAAGTTCCAATCATCGTCATCATCATCTTTAACAGTTAAGCTTGGAGTCTGCTTATCAACCTTGATGAAGTGAAGTCCGCTGATCATACGACCATCGTTCTTGAATGCATACTTCTTACCCTTAATGGTCTTGAACTCACCTGCATACAGATTACCTGATCCATCTGCATAGTACCAGAAGGACTCATCATCATTGTACTTTGTTTCATTCAAGTATTCAGCAGGAACAACCTTGAACCAGCCTTTGCTTACACGCGCACCATCTTCAACAGAAGAGAAGTATCTCCAAGACTGGGAGTACTTAGCGCTGTTAGCTTTCTTTTCATAGTCAGCAAAGTTGCTTGTACCTACGTTAGTAGAAGCTTTCTTAATATCTAAGGACCATTCAGCTACCATTGCACCATACTGGTCAAAGGTATATTTTTTACCATTGATAGTTTTATTCTTAGTTTCATCTGTGCTGGTAGAATAAACCTTCTTACCATTGGACTTGAAGTAGAACCAACGGCTCTGATCTTCGTCCTCGTTGAATGCTGGAGCAATCTCATAATCAGAAGTTGCTTCATCATATGTAATATCCATCAGCAGCCAACCTGTGGTCATAGCACCATCATCTTCGCCACCGAAGTAGTAATCACCTTCCTTGAAAGCATCACCGTCTGTATCATCGACACGCTCTGCATTATCTGCAGCAACCCAGCCATACAGCATCTTGCCTTCATCGTCAAATGCATACTTCTTACCGTTAATGGTCTTTAAAGCAACATCAGAATTATCACCCTGCTTGTAAGCTTTACCATTAGCCTGGAAGTAATACCAGTAATGCTCTGGCTCATCATCCTGTCCAGCCTCTTCGTTATCAATAGCTACCCACTGGTTAGCTGCCATAACGCCGTTAACGTCAACATAGTAGTAGTTGTCACCATCTTCGATCAGGGTATCTACTGCCATCTCACCGTTGCTGTCTAAGTAATACCAGTTGTTACCGGACTTAGCCCACTTGTCTGTTACTTTGTCACCGTTTCTATCATAGTATACCCATGTTCCGTCTTCTTCTGCCCAGCCTGTAGCTGCGAAAGATGTCATGGATGCACCGATAGCAAGCAGTGCTGCTGTTGATAATACAGCAACTAATTTTGTCTGCTTCTTCATAATGAATGCACTCTCCTTTGATTTTTGAAATACTTTTTGAAATTCCTTATTGCATTACGAGTAGATTATACTTCCGATAAGGAAAAGTATCGTGAGGTTGGGAGAGGGGAATGATAAAGGAGGAAAAAACGTGTTATAAAGTTGCGTATAAAAGGCCAAAATGCTATACTGACTAATAGCAGCTGCAGTAATAAGTGCAGTCAGAAACAAATAAATCTATAAAAGATAAAAGAAAGAGATCGGACATATGGCAAAAGAACAGAAAACAATGATGGAAACATTGCAGGGAGAGGTGTGCGCTTCCTGGAACAAGGCAAGTTCCAGACTGGCGGCGGTGCTGGCAGTATTGATTATGGTGGGTCTGCCCCTTGTTTTTCAGGATTATTATTTTAATATCCTTCAGGTGAAATACTGGTATTACTGCGGCGTGGTGATCGCAGCGGCAGTTATTTATGTGATCATGGCTGTTATATTCTGGAACAGGGACAGAAAGTGGTGCGATGGAGCATTGCTGAAAGGCTTAAAAAGCAATTTATCTCTTAAATCTTTAACAGTAGCAGAATGGGCTATGCTGGCATTTTTACTGGCTTCAGCCATCTCCACTTTGCAGTCAGAATATGTATACGAGTCTTTCTGGGGCAATGAGGGGAGATTTGTAGGTCTGTTCATGATCATTCTGTATACCATCAGCTTTTTTATCATAGCAAGGAAGCTGGAATTTAAAAAGTGGTATCTGGATGTTTTTCTGGGAACAGGAATGATCGTGTGTCTCATCGGTATTCTCCATTACTTTGAATTTGATCCCATTGGGTTCAAGAATGATCTGAATTATCTGGACTATGTGGATTTTACATCAACCATTGGAAATATTAATACGTATACTTCATATCTGGCATTGGTAGTAGGTGTCAGCACGGTTCTGTTTACCGTAGAAAAAGAGGCAAAAAGAAAAGTCTGGTATACAGTATGTGTTGTGATCTCACTGTTTGCCCTTATCACAGGTATCAGCGATAATGCATATCTGACACTTCTGGCATTATTAGGACTTCTTCCGTTTGTTTTGTTTAACAGTGTAAGAGGTGTGCGTAACTATGTGGTTATCCTTGCAATTGTGTGTACAGAGTTTATTGGAATCGGATTTACTGTGGATAAGTTCCCGGAACACGTATTAGCGATTAATGGATTGTTTAATGTTATTACGGATTTTAAAGGACTTCCGGTGATCACAGTGGTTCTCTGGATCCTTGGGATTGGATTGTATTTTGCGGAGTGTAATGTGCTGAAAAATGCAAAAGAAAGCAATCTGGGAAGATGGATCTGGCTGGCTGTGGTGATCATCGTATTTTCAGGGCTGGGAAAAGTATTGTATGATGTGAATATTGCAGGTAATGTGGAAAAATATGGTTCCCTTCGCAAATATCTTTTATTTAATGATGACTGGGGAACCCACAGAGGCTATATCTGGCATCTGGCAATACGCATTTACCAGAAATTCCCCATCCTTCACAAATTGTTTGGATATGGGCCAGATACCTTTGGTATCATAACAGTTCAGGGATATTTTGATGAAATGGTAGGACGCTATAATGAAAAATTCGACAGCGTCCATAATGAATATCTTCAGTATCTGGTAACGATCGGTATTGTGGGAATGATCGCATACATCAGTCTGCTTGTGACTGTACTTGCCCGTCTTATCCGTAAAGGCAAAGAAAATCCGGTGATACTTTCCACTGCCATGGCAGTGATCTGCTATGGGGCCCAGGCGTTGGTAAATATCAGCGTACCTATTGTAGCACCGGTCCTGTTTACATTGATGGCAATGGGACTGGCTGCCTGCCGGGATGAAAAGTAAAATCGTAGAGAACATTTTGAAAGCTCTGTATTATCCCATCTTGTCCATATCCGGACAACTGGATAATACAGGGTTTTCTTGCGTTTGGGGGGATTCAATGATATACTGTACAAAGGTTAAATACCAGATAGAAAGGTAATAGTTTCAAGTGAATAATTATGAAAAGTATAAACGCCTGATCCGGTTTCTGGCAGGTGTGCTTCTGATCGGAATTCAGTCCTGGATCTTTATGCAGGTATGGATCCATTGTTATAATGAGCACATGGAAATGCCATATCAGAGGATGGGGCATTATTTTCTGGCAGCTGTGTATGCTGTGATGCTGTATGTATCCAGCTCTATGTATGGCAGCCTGCGCCTGGGATATTTCAGAAATGGGGAACTGATCTATACCCACACACTGGCAAGCATCTGCGCCAATGCAGTTTCCTATATTCCCATCGTGCTCCTTGTAAAGCATTTTAAAACAGTAATGCCGTTGGTCCTTATGACAGCAGGGCAGTTTGTGATTATCTGTATCTGGGGATATCTGGCAAATGGGATCTACAGGAAGCTGTATCCGCCCAGAAAGGTGATCATGATATATGGAGAACGCCCGGTGGCGGCTCTTATGAATAAGCTCAACAGCCGTGAAGACTGTTTTGAGATCGGTGAAGTGGTAAAAATCCAGACTGTAACAGAAGAATTAAAAGAAAAACTGCTTCAGTATGAGGGAGTAGTGATCTGCGATATCCCTTCTAAAATGAGAAACGAGCTGCTGAAGTTCTGTTACGGAAAGTCTCTTCGTGTATACAGTACGCCGAAGATCTCGGATATTATCATCAGAAGTGCAGAGAGTATGCATTATTTTGATACGCCATTACTATTATCCAGGAATGACGGACTTTCCATTGAGCAGGCATTTATCAAGCGCGCCATGGATATTTTTGTTTCAGCTGTTATGCTGGTGATCACGTCCCCGGTTTTTCTTGTGACGGCAGCAGCTATTAAAATGCATGACGGCGGTCCTGTATTTTTTTATCAGGAACGCTGTACAAAGGATGGGAAGGTATTTTCCATTTGCAAATTCCGCAGCATGATCGTAGATGCGGAAAAAAACGGTGCTTCCGTACCTGCTACAGAGCGGGATCCAAGGATCACACCTGTGGGAAATATTATCCGCAAGCTGCGCATTGACGAGCTTCCCCAGCTGTTAAATATCCTGAAAGGGGAAATGAGCCTGGTAGGTCCGAGACCGGAGCGGGTGGAGCATGTGCACCTGTATTCAGAGAGTATCCCGGAGTTTGCTTACCGTATGAAGGTAAAGGGTGGTCTTACGGGATATGCCCAGGTGTATGGAAAATATAATACAACAGCCTATGATAAACTGAAAATGGATCTGATGTATATCCAGAATTATTCTGTATTACTGGATATTGAGATCCTGTTTAAGACAATAAAGATCCTGTTTGAGAAAGAAAGCACAGAAGGATTTTCTGATGAGGTATCTGCAGCAATGGAACAGCAGACAGCAGAGGAAGAGCAGCGCAGGATCAAAGAGCAGATCCAGGCAGAGGAAGAAGATGAATGGAGCAGGTAAAAAAGTAGTAGTTGTTACCAATTCTTCCAGCTATGAGCCAAGAGCAGAATGGGTGGGAGAGCTGTTTAAACAACAGGGCGCCCAGGTTTTATGGGTGGAAACGGATTTTATCCACAGAGAGAAAGTAAAAAAGGTGCGGAGTGCACCTGACCATATGTACATTGACACGGTGCCTTACAGGAAGAATCTTTCTGTAAGGCGTCTGTATTCCCAGTATGATTTTGCCAGAAAAGCGGAAAAAATCCTGGAAAAAGAACAGGCAGATATGGTCTATATGATCCTTCCGGCAAATTCCCTGGCAGCTGCAGGGGACAGAATAAAGAGGAAAATGAATAGGACAGTCCTTGTGTTTGATATTTTAGATCTGTGGCCGGAATCCCTAGGTGGAAAAAAGCTTCAGAAGCTGTGGCCCTTCCAGTGCTGGAGGCGGCTGCGGGATGATCATTTAAAAGCGGCAGATCTGGTCATTACAGAATGCCATTATTTTCAAAAGTTTATAAATGCCAAACAGGAGAAAACAGCCGTTGTCTACTGGCCAAAAGAAGTGCCGGAGGGCTGGAAGATGGAAATACCGGAAAATGAAGCGCCGGAAAACCAAGTGCCGGTGCTGGAATCCCAAACTGCCTCAGAAAATGCGGATATAAATGTGGGTGTAAGTACCCCAGCAGTAATCCATTTTGCCTATCTTGGTTCTATTAATAACATTATAGATATAAACGGGATCGTAAATTTCCTGGAAATAACCGGAAAAATGACACCGGTATTCTTACATGTAGTTGGAGATGGGGAAAACAGAGGGCTTTTTGAGGAAAAGTTAAAAAGCAAGGGCATTAAGGCAGAATTTTACGGTGCAGTGTATGAAGAAGCAGTCAAAGCAGAGATCTTCTCCAGATGCATATTCGGGATCAATATGATGAAGCCGGGGGTATGTGTAGGACTGACCATGAAATCCATTGACTATTTCTACTATGGTCTCCCTCTGGTAAATAATATTCCCGGTGATACATGGGAGTTGGTGAAGCAGGAGCAGATCGGGATCAATTACCGGCCGGATGCAGCTTTAAAATGTGCCCAGGAGCTGCTGGAACTGGCTCAAAGTGACAGGCTCAAAGAGATAAAATACAAGATGCAGAGCCTGTATATGAAGCTTTTCACACAGGAAGCTGCAGAAAATGTGATCCGTGAGAGAGTATTCCCATTGTTAGAAGGAGGCCCGAAATAATGAATATCCTTCATATATCCCCCTATTTCCCGTCCACAAAAGCCAACCACGCAGGCGGTGTGTGTATGGGAAAGGAGATAGAAACATTACAAAAATGGCATCAGGTATATGTGCTTACCTTTGAGGCATCTGAATTTGATGCAGGCCTTAAAAAAGAATATGCAGAAGATGACCATTATCACAGCGTAAAGATCAATAAATTCACCCGTATGGTCCATGTGGCCCTGGAACCGTGGATGCCAAACTACTTTGCAGCCAGAAGCTCTTTCAGGTTCGCATGGAAGCTGATCTGTCTGGTGAAAAAATATAAGATCCATGCTATCCATGCAGAATATGCATCTATGGGACAATATCTGTGGATACGCAGGCTTTTTCCGGATCTGAAGTTTAATATAACAGAGCATGACATGACGGCACAGTCTTATGAACGGAAAGTGGGAGACAGTCATGGGCTTAAAAAGGCGTATCTGGGATTTCAGTTAGGCCGGGTGTTGGAAAAAGAAGGAAAATACTGTAAAAAAGCAGACCGGGTTTTTACTTTTAACCAGAAGGACAAGCGGCTGATCGAAGAAAAGTATCAAGTACAAAACTGTCAGGTACTGAATCCTTATTATGGGATCGAAGACGACGTGGTTGGGAATGACGTGGCAGAGAGTAGAATGACCAAAAGCAAAGGGATAAAAGCCGCAGATCTGGAAACAGGAACACAGCCATATACCTTGTGCTTTCTGGGACAAATGGGCAGAGATGAAAATTATCAGGCTGCAATGCGTCTTATCACCATTGCAGAACGGGTGAAGAAGCAGATCCCCCAGCTGCAGATATATATCGTAGGAAACAGGCCGCCGGAAAAGCTGAAGCAGAAAGAAAACCAGTGGATCCATGTAACGGGATTTGTAGAAGATGTGGATATATATTTAAAGACAGCAGCACTGGCAGTATTTCCACTGACTCTGGGTGCCGGTATTAAACTAAAGGTTTTAAGGAGTCTTGCATTGGGAACAGCAGTCATTACAGGGAAAGTAGGCGCTGAAGGTATTGATGAGGATTATCAGGTGATCATTCCGGCAGAAACAGATGAAGAATACGAAAAACAGATCGTAGAATATCTGAATCATCCTGAAAAACGGAGCCTCAGGGCTATGGAAAGCCGGAACTATATCAAAGAACATTTCAGCTGGAAGACCAGCGAAAGGATATTGGCACAAGTATATGGAGATGGAAAACAATAAAAGCAGACAGGAAACAGTTGCAGCCATAACAGTTACTTACAACCGGACCAGGACACTGGAAAAATGCATAGATGCCCTTTTAAACCAGACCCGTCCAGTAGATCATATTATCATTGCTGATAATCACAGCTGTGAAGAAGAACAGGAAAAGATAAGGAAGATCGCAGCAAAAAGCCATAAGATAAAGCTGCTTTTTTTAGATGAGAACAGAGGCGGGGCAGGTGGCTTTGAGGCAGGTATGAGAGAGGCGAAAAAGCTGTCTCCTGACTGGTACTGGCTGATGGATGATGATGCTTATCCAAGAAAAGACTGCCTGGAAACTTTATTGGATACAGGAAAAGAACTTCCTGATGCCGGGGGACTTTGTCCCCTTATCTACGGGATCGACCTGAAGCATTATCAGCTGTTCCATCATAAAAAACTGTCCAGGTTCATGATGAAAAACAGCCCGGTGGTGCGGGATGCAGATCAGTTAAAGGCAGTGACAGAAGAAGATGCAAATGCATTTGTAGGTCCGTTATTTCCGGGAAAGGTAGTAGATGAACTGGGAATAGCAGATGGCAGTCTTTTCATTTACGGAGATGATTCCGAATACACCAGGCGTGTTTCAGGAAAACATAAACTGTACCTGATCCGGGATGCGGTGATCGACCATCAGGATGCACCGGTACTGGATGCCAATATGACACCGGCCGGCTGGTGGAAAGAATACTACTGCAACCGGAACCAGTACTTTATGATCCGGGAATTTCAGGAAAATAAGCTGGTGCGGTGGTTTAGCTTCGGCCTGCTGACAGCGAGACTGATGGCGATCATTGTAAAGAGCAAATTAAAAGGTTATCACAGGCTCCGCAGCCAGCTGATCATCAAAGCTGTAAAAGACGGACTTGGGAATAAAAGAGGAAAAGTGATCGATCCCCAGAGGTATTTCGCATATTTAAAGGAGCATGGTCTGGAGTAGAAAAAATGGCTGCACACTCAGATCCGCATCCTAGGCGATCAGTACGGTTATTTACGAAAGGATGTACAAGAAAGGTTTTAGGAGTACATAGATATAAAATAAAAATAGACATAAAAATAGGAATGGAGAATAAGAAGATGAAGATAGGCGCAGTGGTTGTTACATATAATCGTCTGGATAAGCTGAAAAAGGCTCTGGAAAGCTTTGAAAAACAGCTGTATCTCCCGGCTTATGTGATCGTGGCAGATAATGCCAGCACAGATGGAACTGCGCAGTATCTGCGGCAGTGGCAAAAGGAAGATGCAGGCTTTGAAAAGATCATTCTGACCATGGAAAGCAATATGGGCGGAAGCGGCGGCTTCTATGCCGGCATAAAAAGGGCTATGGAGCAGGAGGCTGACTGGATCTGGGTATCTGATGACGATGCCTATTTAAAAGATGATGCATTAAAGCAGGCATCCGATTACCTGGAAGAACAGCCGGATCTGGATAAAATATCAGCAATCTGCGGAAAAGTTATCAAAAACGGGAAAATGGATATCAATCACGGAAAATATTATTACAAAAAAGGGATCCGTATCTGTGAAGCATCTATTCCTGCAGAAATGTATGAGAAAAAAGAGTTTGAAATGGGAAGCTTTACTTATGTAGGCACCATTATGAATAAGAAAAAGCTTTTAGAAGCCGGACTGCCTAATAAAGACTACTTTATTTACTGGGATGATCTGGAGCATGGGATCCGCATGAGAAAAACAGGAAAGATCATAGGAGTGCCGGGGATTGTAGCCTATCATGATGTAGGAGAAGAAGGAAGCGGCATTAACTGGAAGCTGTATTATTCCTACCGGAATATGATCGATACTTACCGGAAACATTTCTCCGGAGTCTGCTACGACTATTTCTGTCTGAAGATCCGGGTAAAGATCTTCTTAAATCATATGACAGGGCACAAAAAGCTGGAACTGAACATTCTGGAAGAAGCCTTTAAGAATGCCAGACAGCAGAAATTTGGCCTTCATCCTGTATATAGACCAGGATGGAAACCGGGAGAATAAGGAAGAAAAGTATGGAGAAAAAAGAGAAATCCATAAAATTCAATCTGGTCATGAACATGCTTCTGACCACATCTGCCTTTGTATTTCCGCTGATCACATTTCCCTATATTACCCGTGTTCTCCTGCCGGAAGGAAACGGAAAGATCGCCTTTGCAAACTCCGTGATCAATTATTTTTCCATGTTTGCCATGCTGGGCATACCTACTTATGGAATACGTGCCTGTGCCCAGGTGCGGGATGATAAAGAGCAGATGTCAAAAACAGCCCAGGAGATCTGGATGATCAATGGGATCATGACGCTGCTTGCATATGCGGCACTGGCAGTGGCTCTTATCTGCGTCCCGCGATTTAAGGCAGAGCGGATATTGCTGTTAGTATGCAGCTTGTCACTGTTTTTAAATCTTATTGCCATGGAATGGGTCTACAAGGCTCTGGAATGTTATACGTATATTACCCTGCGGTCACTGGCGTTTAAGGTACTTGCAGTGATCTGCATGTTTCTGATGGTGCATACAAAAGAAGATTACATAAAATATGCCGGGATCACAGTTCTTGCCAATACCGGATACGGGGTATTTAATCTTTTTAACCTGCGGAAACATATTATATTCAAACGTTTTAAGGACTATCATTTCCGCCGCCATTTAAAACCGGTATTTATCTTCTTTGCCATGTCTGTGGCGATCACCATTTATTCCAATCTGGACATTACCATGCTTGGATTTATGCGGGATAATACAGAAGTGGGATATTATGATGTGGCGATCAAAATAAAGGTCATTCTTGTAAATATCGTTACTTCTCTAGGCGCAGTCCTTCTTCCGCGAACCTCCTATTATGTGGAAATGAAAATGGAACGGGAATTTTGCACTGTATCCGGTAAAGCACTGGAATTTGTGGCAGTTTTGTCAATTCCTCTTACTGTCAGCTTTACTATTATGGCAAAACAGTGTATTCTTCTTTTATCAGGGAATGCGTATCTTCCGTCCGTGATCCCCATGTGCATCATCATGCCTACGCTGATCCTTATAGGCGCCAGTAATGTTTTTGGTGTCCAGATGCTGGTCCCACTGGGAAAAGAAACGATCGTTCTGTATTCGGAATGTGCCGGAGCTGTGGCTGATATTATCCTGAATGCTGTTTTTATCCCCAGATACGGGGCTTCGGGAGCTGCATTTGGAACGCTGGTGGCAGAGGCAGTAGTCCTTGTGGTGCAGGCAGCAGCACTTAAAAATATGGCATGGGAGATCATTAAGAAGGTAGAAGTGTGGAAGATATTACCGGCAGCGGCTCTGTCCGGCGCAGCTATGGTATTTATCAAAAACAAGGTGAATATGCCGGTATTTCCGGTGCTGGTGATCTGCTTTAGTGTATTCTTCAGTATTTATGGGATCCTGCTTCTTGGGATGAAAGAACGGATCCTGATGGAACTGCTACGTACAGCCGCAAAACGATTGAAACAAAAGGAGCGAGAGGAATAATGGAAGTTCAACTGCAAAGTGTATTACTGCAGCAGGATAACATATGTGGTATTACGGACATGTATTATCATGATGCTTTTGGAAGACTCACATTTAATGGTTACTTTAATCTTATTTATATCGCAAAGCGGAAAAAATATACGAATCTTACAGGGATCACTTTAAAAATCCGGTTAAGAGGTTTCAAAAAGCTTATCCTGATGCATGACAAAGACGACATACAGGAAATAGAACTGGATGGAGAAAATGAAAAAGAATATGTGGTTCCATTTCCATATGATAAATATGATGATGGAGTATTTGCCTTTGCACTGATCGTGGAAGACCGGTTAAAATGGGTGCTGGAAGGCATGTACTGGGGCGAGGTCGATGAAAAATCCTTCCGGAAAGTAAATATAGGAATTGATATCTGTACTTACAAAAGAGAAGGCTATGTTTTCCAGAACCTCAGGAGACTTTACGAAAATATTTTTACCCAGCCTGAGCTGGAGGTATCACACCATAGCCATATCTTCCTGATCGATAACGGAAGAAGCTTGTGCAATGGCAGGAGAGTCAACGAACTGGCAGCAAAGATGAAGGATAAGATAGATATCATCCAAAATATGAACGCCGGAGGCGCCGGGGGATTTACCAGAGGGATGATAGAGGTCATGAACCGCAAAGAAAAAGAGGGATACAGCCATGTTCTCCTTATGGATGATGATGCGATCATACAGCCGGACCTTCTGGTGCGGCTTTACGGCTTTTTAACTGTTTTAAAAGAAGAGTGGAAGGACATGACTGTAGGCGGAACACTTCTGCGCCAGGAAAACCAGAGGTACAGCTTCAGCGCAGGTGAGTGGTGGGAAAAGGGAAAAACCACTCCAAACCAGTACTATAACTTTGATCTGACCTATTATGAAAGTGGAGTTGATCATTTCGTCCTTGAAGCAGCCAATGAGCATAAGCTGTATTCCGGCTGGTGGTGCTGCTGCTATTCCCTGAATGTAGTAAGAGAAGACAATCTTCCATTCCAGTTCTTCGTACACCACGATGATATTGAATATGGAATACGAAACCGGGATGTGGGTATCACATTCTTAAACGGCATCTGTGTCTGGCACCGGGATGTGCGAGGTGCCATGCCCGGCATCATGTCCTACTATGACATGAGAAACTTTCTGATAGAAATGGTATTACAGAAGAATTCACTGTTCCTGATAATGAAACATACCATCCGTAAGATGGCCGGAATGCTTTTCAGATACCGGTATAAAGACACGAAGCTTACCTGTGAAGGTGTCCTGGATTTCTTAAAAGGCCCTAAATGGATCTGGGAGCTGAACCCGGAAGAAATGAACACAGAGTTAGCTAAAATGGCGGATAAACTGAGCTATATAGATGAGTTTCGCGAAGGCCCGGTACCACTTGTCAAAGCAGGTGATCCCATTAAAGATTATCAAAAACACGATGAGGTAGTCATCTGGGATAAACAATCAGAAAGAGCCATCCTGGTAAAAAAAGACCTGATCCAGACCATCATCTGTATGGGCTACATTCTGGAAGCACTGTGCTGCCTGCTGTTTAAATATAGAAAAGCAGCAAAAGAATACAGGAGAGATATAGGGAAGTATACTACCAAAGAAGCATGGGAGAAGTATCTGGGATTGGGTGAGAATGAGAGAGAGAAGGAAGAATTGAAGGCAGAACCGAAAACAGAACGGAAAGTAAAACAGAAAGAAGAATGGAAAGCAAAATGGAAATAAGGAGCAGAGAATGATCATGACTGGAATACGTATAGATAAGGAAAAGAAAAAATGGATATTCCTTTTTGCATATGGGATTTATCTGGTATCGGTTATCCTTTTTGCATCTGTATATGCGGAAATGGATTATATGCGGTTATTTTTTCCTGTAGTACGGTTTATTGCCTATGGACTGATATGTGCAAAGATCATACTGGATTTTCTGGAAAAGGGATATTCTAAAAAAGAACTGGCATTGATCGTTATAGTGGGAACATTATTCTTGGTCAGTGCCTATGTAACAAAAGATAAAAATCTGCTGATCTACTGGGTATTTATAGTTGCAGCTCATGATGTGGATTTTCAGGATATCATAAAATGGTCACTTTGGGTGCATCTTGGGGCAGTGCTATTCGTAATTGGAAGCTGCTATGGGGGGATACTGGAGAACAGGATCTATGTACAAGAAGGCGGCAAACGAATCCGGGACAGCTTAGGATTTCAGTATACAACAGAAGGAAGCAATTTATTCTTTTATATGATCCTTATGTGGGTATATTGGAGAAAGAATAAGATCACATGGATTGAATTAGCTGCCATGCTGGCAGGAAGCTTATATTTCTTTATTAAAACTGATACTAAAAACTCATTTATTCTGGGAATGCTGGCAATTATTGGAGTAATTGTTTTAAAATATATTCCGTATTTAAGAATTTATAAAAAGATATATTCAGTGATCGCAGTAGGGATCGTGCCGATTTTATCTGCTGGTATTATAAGCATTTCAGTTAAGTATGCTGAATCCGTACAATGGATGAAAAAATTAAATGGATTATTAAGTGGAAGAATAGCTTTGGGAAAAAGCGGATATGTAAACTTTGGCATTAAACTTTTTGGGCAAAAGATCCGGTGGGTAGGTGGAGAACCGGGAGAAGGGATAGCATACAATTATGTAGATTCTTCCTATATGCAGAGTCTCCTGAATTTTGGACCAATAATCCTTGCATTGATTTTAGCAGGATTGATCCTTATGGGAATCTTTATTGCCATCAGAAAAGATACTTATTTTCTTCTGGTATTTGTTTTATTTGTAGTACACAGTACCTTTGATCCCCAGCTGACCTGGATTGGTTATAATTGTTTTTTAATGGCATATTCGTATATTCATGATGGTCAGGCTGGAGAGAAGAGCAGCGGAAATGAGAAAACAAAAAATTCCTGTTAGAGTTTTTTGTTTCTCAAAACTAAGAAATACCAACTTGAACGGTAATAAAGTTGTTCAGGCTATGTTATAGAAAATACCTAAAGAAGCTATTTCGGTGAGGTAAAAATAAATAGTATCCATTTAAATCCAGTATTTCCAATAACAATAACTCTTAAGATTGTATTAATCTATTGAAGTTTTAAATGGGACGTGTTATAGTAAACTCTGAAAAAACGCACAGATCATTTGTATCTGTGGTCATATTTGAGGCAAAGAAACGGTGCTTACCATCAGGTCCAAATAATAGCAATTATTTGGAGTTAAGGGGTGGGATTTGACCTAATAAATAAGACATAATATTTGAAAATGAATGATTGGATGTTAGAGCCGATAGTTGCTGAAATGTGCGATTATCGGCTTTATTTTATAGCCATTAGTGAGGTTTATTTTATGAAAATATGTTTTGTCGGATCGTCGGGAGGACATCTAACGCATTTGTATATGTTAAAAACTTTCTGGCAAGATAAAGAGCGATTCTGGTGTACCTTCGATAAAGAAGATGCTAGATCTTTACTTGTTGGTGAGAAGTTTTATCCTGTATACTTCCCTTCAAATCGCTCTTTGAAAGCTTTAATAATCAACACTTACCGAGCCATGAAAATTCTGAAAAAAGAACGGCCTGATCTCATCATTACATCAGGAGCTGCTCCAGCAATACCATTCTTCTGGATTGGTAAATTGATGGGAGCTAAGACAGTGTATATCGAAGTGTTTGATCGAATTGATAAATCAACAATCTCCGGCAAACTTTGCTATCCAGTTACAGATAAATTCATTGTTCAGTGGGAAGAAATGAAGAAAGTGTATCCGAAAGCCATAAACTTGGGATCCATATTCTGATTTTTTTTGTTTTCTTATCTTAATGGAGGATAAAGCACTTTATTAAGAACACTTTCCACGTTGAGTGCATGAAAGGATAAAAGGAAATGATATTTGTTACGGTGGGTACACATGAACAGCAATTCAATCGACTTGTAGAATATATGGATAGATGGGCTTCTACTCATGAGGAAGAAGTTATTATACAAACTGGATTCTCTACATATAAGCCGAAGAAAGCTACATGGAGTAAGTTATATCCTTATAAAACTATGATAGATATTGTAGAAAATGCTCGGATTGTGATTACGCATGGTGGACCGAGTTCTTTCATCATGCCTCTTCAGATTGGAAAAATTCCAATTGTTGTTCCTCGCAATCATGCGTTTGATGAACATGTCAATAACCATCAGATTGATTTTTGTCGGAAAGTAGAAGAACAGCAAGGGAACATCATTGTAGTTGAGAATGTACTCAAACTAGATGAGACTATAAATTTCTACAATGACTTGAGCCATCATTGTAGAAATGAAATGAGTAGTAATAATCAAAATTTCTGTGCGGAGTTTGAGAAAATCGTAGACGAGTTGGTGAGGTAAGACCTTTGAAAATAAATACTAAACAACGAATAAAAATGGTTTTAACAAATACCGTATTTCGTGTAATATCTGCTATTAATAAAGCCATTCCTAAAGATAATCAACTTATTCTTCTTTATTCAAACTTAGGATTTAGGGATAATGTTGCATATCTATATAATCATCTAATCGATAATGAATACAACAAAAAGTATAAAATAATCAGAAGTCAAAATGATAAATGCCGTGAAATCATTCCTAAGAATGTTAAAGTGGTAAGTAATACAAAGGGAATATTATATTTCTTAAGAGCTGGTCATGTCTTTTATTGCTTTGGGAAGCTTCCAATTTATCCTAGTAAGCATCAGATAGTCATACAAATGTGGCATGGTACACCTTTTAAAGATGCTGATGAATGGCAGAAAGCAACCGTATCGAAGCAATCCTATTATACATATTTGCTTATGTCATCGCATTATTTTGATGATATTGCAAAAAAGTATTATGGAGTTAAAGAAAAAAATATCGCCATATGTGGACAACCTCGTACGGATGTTATGTTTAAGAATAACCCTATATATAAGGAACTAAAAAAATACAAAAAAATTGTTATTTGGATGCCGACATTTCGAAAATCAACACTTATGGGATATTCGAATACTTCTAGAGATTTGGTAATTCCCATACTTAATAGTGATGATTTTAAAGATATAAATGATTGGCTTGGAAAAAAAGGGGTATGTGTATTAGTTAAGCTACACCCTATGCAAGATATTTCTTCTTTTGAGAACCTCAATTTAAGTAATCTATACTTATTAAGCCATCTGGAATTTGTTGCCAAAGGATGGGATTTATATAGACTTATTGGTCAGAGTGATGCTTTAATTACGGATTACTCTTCCGTATTTTATGATTTTATGCTTCTTAATCGTCCTATGGCATTCACCGTGGATGATTATGATGACTACAAAGATAACAGAGGATTCGCTGTACAAGATCCTGATTATCTCACACCCGGTTATAAGATTAAAACCAAAGCAGATTTTAAGAACTTTATTGTTGACATAGAGAATGGCATAGATAAATTTGAAGAACCAAGAAAAGAAGTTAATAAATTAGTCAATACATTTAATGATGGAAAACAATGCGAAAGAGTACTTGCATTGTCCAAAATAGAGTGAATGAGAGGGATATTTATGAAAAATATTGCTTTAATTATTGCTGGAGGCGTTGGCGCTAGAATGCATCAGGACATTCCTAAGCAGTTTATACATGTGCATGATAAGCCTGTTATCGTTTATACACTTGAACAGTTTCAAAAACATCCGAACATTGATGCTATTGAGGTTGTATGTCTTGATGGATGGCATGATATCCTACGTGCATATGCAAAACAGTTTGGCATTACTAAACTTGAAAATATTGTTAGTGGCGGTGAAACAGGACTTCAGTCGATTCGAAAAGGTCTTTATGATCTGCAAAAAAGATATCATGATGATGATGACATTGTCCTAATTCATGACGCAATTAGACCAATGGTTAGCCCTGATATTATTTCTGACAATATTCGTGTTTGTCGTGAAAAGGGAAATGCAATTACTGTTGTACCTTGCACTTCTGTAATGCTGAAAACAATGGATAGTATTACATCAAACGATCAAGTTCCTAGAGATAATTTAAAGATTACACAAACGCCACAGACTTTTTATTTGAATGATATTTTAGCGGCTCACAAAGAAGCAATTGAAAAAGGAATAAATGACTCAATTGCATCATGCTCTTTGTATGTTGAATTGGGACGTGAGTTATATCTGTCTCTTGGAGAGGAGAAAAATATAAAGCTTACAACATCAGAAGATATTGAAATATTTACAGCTTTACTTGAATCCTCACGACCGGAATGGTTACGAAAGTAAAGGAGAACATAAAAATGAAGATTGCATTTGGATGCGATAAAAATGGGTTGGAATATAAAAACAAGTTAATTGAACATGCAAAAAAAATAGGGATTGAAGTAATTGATGTAGGCACAAAGGAATATATACCATGTGATAGTCCGTACTTTGCTGCTAAAGTTGGCAAACTAGTTTCCTCAGGAGAGTGTGACTATGGCATTTTGATATGTGGCACTGGGACTGGAATTGCGATAGCTGCTAATAAAATTAAAGGAGCGATGTGCGGAGTTGGGTATAGTGATGAAGAAACAAGGTTGATGAGAGAACATAATGATGCAAATATTATTGCCTTTGGTCAAGATCATATGGGTTACAAGGATGTTCAGAAGAGATTTGATATTTTTGTGTCTACTCCATTCAGTGGTTTAAAACATCAGGCCGCTAGAATACAACAAATTAAAGATATTGAAGAAGGAAAAGAAATTGAATTAACGCCAATTCTAAATCCGAATTGGAAATAACGGTAATGGAGGATAATGAGATGATTCTCGAGAGAATTAACGGGCCCGCAGACATTAAAAAGCTTGAAACAAATCAGTTAAATGTATTAGCCAAAGAAATGAGAAATGCGTTAATCAAAAAAACTAGTGCATGTGGTGGTCATTTAGCTTCCAACCTTGGCATTGTAGAGATAACCATTGGCCTGCATCGAGTTTTTGATGCACCTAATGACAAGATTATATATGATGTATCACATCAGACATATTGTCATAAGATGCTGACTGGCAGAAAAGACGCATTTCTTTATTCAGATAAATATGAGGACGTTTGCGGATATAGTAATCCTAATGAAAGTGAATATGATCTCTTTAATATAGGTCATACATCTACATCTATCAGTTTAGCATGTGGAATTGCAAAAGCTCGTGATTTAACTGATGGCAGAGAGAATGTCATTGCTGTAATTGGTGATGCTTCTCTTGACGGAGGTCAAGCATTTGAAGCATTGAATTATGGGGCAGAGATGGGAAGTGGATTGATTATCGTAGTAAATGATAACGACATGTCTATTCCCGAAAATCATGGTATACTCAACAATCGTCTCAACGCATTAAAAGATAACAATGGAAACATAGAGGATAATTATTTCAAGTCTCTTGGTTATGAATATATTTTTGTTGAGGATGGTCATGATATATGTTCTGTGATTTCTGCATTTGAAAAGGTTAAGGGAACAGACCATCCAGTTGTAGTTCATATCCGTACTCAAAAAGGAAAGGGATACAGTTTTGCTGAAAACAATAGTGAGAAATGGCATTGGGCCCATCCCTTTAACGTTGAGTCAGGCGAATTTACAAGTAATGTACCTACAGAAAACTACGGAAAAATTGCGTCGGAGTTTTTACTTAATAAGATAAAAAAAGATCCTAGTGTGGTTGTTGTTGCAGCTTCTACACCTTTATGTATTGGCTTTAATGAATCTAATAGAAAAAAAGCTGGTAAGCAATTTATAGATGTAGGAATTGCTGAACAAAATGCAATCTCGTTTAGCACAGGTTTAGTAAAGAATGGATGTAAACCTGTTTTTGCAACAAATAGTACATTTTATCAGCGTGCATACGACCAGATTGAACAGGAAATGTGTATTAGCAAGTGTGCAGTAACAATGATTGTAACGCACGCTTCTGTTTTTGGTCATGCTAATGATACACATCATGGTCTTTTAGATATAGCTTTACTTGGAAATATACCAGGACTTGTTTATCTTGCACCTACAAATAAGGAAGAATATATTGCTATGATGGAGTGGAGCATTGAACAGAATCAAACTCCGGTGGCTATTAGAGTGCCTTGGACTGGTGTTAATCACACGAATAAAGAAGTTGATTCTGATTATAGCCGAACAAAATATTTGATTAATGAAAATGGTTCTAAAGTTGCAATTTTGGCTTTAGGTGGTTTTTATCAGATTGGAGAAAAAGCGGCAAAACTGTACAAACAAAGAACAGGAATTCAGCCAACTTTAATTAATCCAAGATTTATAACCGGTATTGATAACAATACATTAGATTCTTTGTCCGCGAAGCATGATATAGTTGTCACCATCGAGGATGGGATTATCAGTGGGGGATTTGGTGCAAGAATCTCACAGTATTATTCTGCTAGTTCGACTAAAGTTATGAACTTTGGCTTTTCAATGGATATCCCTAACAGATACGTACCGACTGAATTAATGGAAAAGAATCACTTAACTCCAGAATTGATAGTAGAAGATATACTGAATATTTCGAAGTGAGGTGCAAGATGAAGGTTACTGATATTGAAAAAAAAGAGCTAACTAATTATATAGAACTTTTTGATTACGATTCATACCTTAAAGATAAAAGAATTTTGATTACTGGCTCAAAAGGTCTTGTTGGAACGGGTCTTGTAAAATGGATTTTGTTTCAAAATCAACTCAAGGGAACCAATACTAAAATTCTAGCATCTACTAGGAATCCCAATGATTTACCAGACTACATAGAAAAGTCTGATAACATAAAATATGTCAAGCATGGGACAGAGAATTCTATTGATGAGAAGATAGATTATATAGTACATGCTGCTTCTCCCACTGGGAATAAGTATCATATGCAGCATCCGATTGAGACATTTAAAATCAATGTTGATGGAGTGGAGAAGATGCTTGATATAGCTGCGAGAAACGATGGATGTTCTATGATATACCTTTCATCAGAAGAAATCTATGGATTGCCAACGGATGACTCACCGGCAATGACTGAGGATATGGTGGGGGCTATTGACAGCTTAAATTTAAGAAGTTGTTATCCATTAGGGAAAAAAGCTTCTGAATTTCTTTGTCATGCGTCAGCAGCAGAATATGGAATTGATGTTAAGATTATTCGTCCTACTGTGATTCATGGTTTATTTCAACGCTATGAAGAACCACGTGTTGTGAATGAATTGTTAAGATGTCTTGTTGAAAACAAGGATTTTATCATGAAATCTGATGGACTTACCAAGAAATGCATGATGTATTCGTTAGATGCTATATCTGCTATTTTTACGGTGCTATTTAAAGGTAAAAAGGGAGAAGCTTACAATGCTTCAAATCCTGAAACATTTATTACGGTAAGAGATTTAGCACAACATCTTGTGGAAACATTTAATCAATCAATCAAAGTGGTTTTTGAAATTGGGACAGCAACAAAATCAGACGGATTTCTACCACATAGAACGATTGTACAGGATTGCTCAAAACTTATTAGCTTAGGTTGGAAACCTTATGGGAGTTTGGAGCATATCTATAAAATAGACTTAGAACGATTTAAGGAATAAAACAATGTTAGAAGAATTAAAATATCAAGTATGTGGAGCAAACTTAGAATTGGTGGCTCGTGGTGTCGTCATTTATACATGGGGTAATGTCAGTGGCATTGATCGAGACAAGGGGCTTGTCGTTATTAAACCTTCTGGGGTTGTCTATGATAATATGTCTCCAGATGATATGATCGTTGTTGATCTTCAAACTGGAGAAATTGTCGAGGGAAAATGGAAACCGTCATCTGATACAGCCACACATCTTGAACTATATCGTTGTTACCATGACATTGCAGGTATTGTTCACACGCATTCTGTGAATGCAGTAGCTTTTGCACAAGCAGGACGTCCAATTCCAGCACTTGGCACTACCCATGCTGATTACTTTTATGGCGATATTCCTTGCACAAGAGAACTGACACAGACTGAAGTAGAAGAAGCATATGAACTAAATACTGGAAAAGTCATCAGCGAGACGATAAAAAAACTTAGTATCAATCCGATGGCCGTTCCAGGAATTGTGGTAAAAAACCATGGACCATTTGCTTGGGGAACAAGTCCATCAAACGCTGTTTACAACGCGGTGGTACTTGAGAAAGTTGCGGAAATGGCTTTAAAGACACTGGCGTTAAATCCACAGGCCGAGATGAAGCGATATGTGTTAGACAAGCACTATAGCCGGAAACATGGACCTAATGCGTATTATGGACAAAGTCAATATTTTCAGTGCGAATAATTAAGCTCGAGAGTTTGAATATGAAAAGTATCGACATCTGATAAGCAAATCCAAATTTGATACCGAAAAGAGAATTACAGAACACGAACTAAATTATATGAGTTAAGGAAATACGCATTCCTAGAATGGGGAGATTTATGGTACGTATTTTAGTGGTAATCACAACTTCATTTGTCCCTTATGGTGGTTTAGCATCTGTTATGATGAATTTCTATAGAGCAATTGATAAAACAAGATTCCATATTGACTTTGCGTCAACAAATTTAGAACTGAATCCAAAGCTTGCACTTGAGTTGAAACAGAACGGTTCAAAGTATTATGGTTTAGGAAACAGAAAGAAGTTTATAATCAATTATGCCAAAAGTTTGGATAGAGTACTTAAAAATGGCAAGTATGATGTGATTCATGTCAATTCAAACAGTGCAACTGCCACACTTGAATTATTGGTGGCATATAAAAATGGTATCCAGAAAAGGATAGTTCATAATCACACAAGCATATGTGATCATAAAATATTGAATAATCTACTGAAACCTGTGTTTAATAAACTTTATACAGATGCTGTAGCATGTTCAGACAAAGCAGGGAAATGGTTGTTTACCAATAATAACTTCCGTGTATTGAATAATGGGATAAATGCAGATAAATTCGCATTTAATGCAAGCAATCGGACATTTGTAAGAGATAAATACCATATTGATGATTCTAAAGTTGTTTTAGGGCATGTCGGAAAAATATACAAGCCCAAGAACCATCTGTACCTAATTAATGTGTTTAACCAATACCTAAAAAGGAACAATAATGCAATTCTTCTTCTGGTTGGGGATGGGGTTATGCGAAAAAAGGTTGAAACTGAAGTGAAATCTCTTGGCATAGAATGCAATGTCATTTTCGCAGGTATGCAGACAAATGTAGAAGCGTATCTATCAGCTATGGATTATTTTGTATTTCCGTCTATCTGGGAAGGCATGCCTCTTTCGGTAATTGAAGCACAGGCCGCAGGACTGAACTGCTTTATTTCAGACACCATTGATTCAGATGTTATTGTGACCAAAGATGTGACGTCTCTGCCAATTATTGAAGTGGATGAAGTATGGAGTTCAGTTATACCAACAAATTTGCCGGAAAATAGAGAAGCGAGATCAAAAGAGAATATTGCAAGAATTAAAGAAGCATTTTTTGACAGCAATGCATGTTGCAAGGTGCTTGAAAAAATTTATTTGAAACCATCCAAAGAGGAAAAGGAATGGTCATGAAAATTAAGGATGTTTTTACAACAAAATATGGCGAGTGGCAAGTTTACTATAGTGTAGCGGGTGGTGCATGGACTACACTGCACGGCTCAAAGGGATATTGGTATGCAGACCCAACTTTGATCAGTTATCAAGAAAACATATATTTGTTTACAGAGGCATTTCAGAATAGTAGTCAAATAGGAAGAATTGCAGTTTCAAAACTAAATAATGGAGTCTTCTCTAAACCTGAAATTATCATAAATAAACCATATCATCTATCATATCCATGTGTATTCGAATATGAGAACAGAGTTTATATGCTTCCAGAAACTTCACAGAATCGAACACTGGAATTGTATGTTGCAGAGGATGACAGCCTATTGGACTGGAGGCAGATTAAGGTCATCTGCGAGAATATAAATTGCGTTGATACAACTGTGTTTGTAAATGAACAAGATGTGTATCTTATTTCCTATTTTCAGGAACCTAATAACTATAGTACAGTGGTTTATAAGCTGAATATGATCAATTATAGTATCGCTGAAGTGTTTAGGAAGAGTGATCGTCTGAATATCTCAAGACCTGCTGGGAAAGTTTTTATGAATAAAGAATCTAACGAGTTTTATAGACCTGTTCAATATAACGAGAATTGCTATGGCGAAAAGATGAGAATATTAAAGATTAATCCTAATATGAATGATTGGATGGGTGTTGAAGATAAACAAATCAGCATTGAAGACTTACACATTAACTTAATAAGAAGAACACATACATTTAATTCGGTTAATGATATCATCGTCGTAGATGGATTGATAGAACATAAAACACTTATGGCACCATACTTTGTTATTAAACGAAAACTGCATAATTTGAAATTCAAGATGCGGAACGATAAAAAAATTTGAAAGTAATTGAGTATCAAGATTGTAAAATAGTTTGAATACACGATTCTACAATTAAGGATTGATAAAATAATTCAGGGAGATAATTCAATATGATTCCTAAGACGATACATTATTGTTGGTTTGGTGGCAATTCTATGCCAGGTAATTTTCAGAACTATATAAAATCTTGGTCAGCCAAATGTCCAGACTATAAAATACAGCTTTGGAACGAAGATAATTATGACATAGAATGTCATCCGTTTATAAAAGCTGCATATAAAGCGAAAGCATGGGCCTTTGTATCTGACTATGTTCGTCTTGATGTAGTATATCGGTATGGTGGAATATATCTTGATACGGATGTAGAACTTTTGCGGAATCTGGATTCCTTATTAATTAATAAATGTTATATAGGCATTGAGCAGCATGGAATGAGGATTAACACTGGATTAGGCTTTGGGGCCGAATGCTCAAATCCTGTATTAAAAAAATTGCTTGATGTCTATGATAATATTGAATTTGATAAGGAAAGACTTTATGACATTGAATGTCCAAAATTAAATGATGCAGTCATCAGAACTATAGGCGATATAAGTTATGACGAAATTACCTATTTCGATAATGTAACTGTTTATCCTGCGAAATATTTTGATCCTATTTCAACAGGAAAAACTAAGAATATGTTATGTGATGAGACATATTCTATCCACCATTATGCCGCTTCCTGGATGCCGGGACCTACAAGGTTTAAAAGAAGTCTGATTACATTCATCGGTGAAGAAAATTATTTTAAAATTAAAAAAATATTCGGAAGGACCATGTAATAACATATGTCCAGCATAAAGGAAAAATATAAATATTTGGGGAAGAATACACTGATATTTGCTATAAGTTCATTCAGTACAAAGTTTCTTTCTTTTCTACTGGTACCGTTATATACATCATTTTTATCTACTGCTGAATATGGAAAGATTGATCTGATTACAACTACTAGCACTCTTCTGGTTTATGTACTGACCATAAATATAGCAGATTCTGTGCTGCGTTTTACAATAGAAAATGTTAAGGAATCTGAAAAAATTCTGGCAGTAGGGTTAAAAACGCTTACTATTGGCTCATGCATATGTGCCTGTCTGCTTATGACAACATATTTGGTCAGAGTATTAGATTGGAATGCAATAGATTATTTCTATATCTTTCTGTTTTTCTTTTTCACTGCATTATATCAGATAATGACGAACTATCTGAGAGGAAGGGATAAGATTCGAGAGGTTGCAACTGCTGGTATCATATCCGCTGTGGCAATTATTGTCAGCAACATTCTTCTCCTCTTGGTTTTTAAAATTGGTATAGACGGATATTTAATCTCGATGATTACCGGACCAGCAATAGCATCGGTATTCTGCTTATTTTGTGGCGGAAAATTGCCAGAAATTAAACACATTTTTCTGAACAGAGATAAGTTTATAAAGGCGGAGATGTTCGCATATTGCATTCCGCTGATTTTTAACAATATCGCTCTCTGGGTTAATGGATCGTTGGATAAGTATTTCGTAACCGGATTATGTGGCATCTCTGAAAACGGTATTTATTCCATTGCTAGTAAAATTCCACACATTCTTGATGCGTGTATTATTGTTTTTAGCCAGGCGTGGAATCTTTCGGCAATAAAAGAGTTTGACTCGCAAGATAAAGATGGTTTCTTTTCAAAGACCTTTAATATCTATGGCTTTTTAATGGCAGCAACATGTTCAGCGATAATATTGATGAATATTCCATTGGCTAAGTTTTTGTATAATAAGGAGTTCTTTGCTGCATGGCAGTATTCATCTATTCTGCTGATAGCGACCATGTTTAATACACTTACTGCATTTATTGGAAGTGTATTTTCAGCTGTTAAAAAGACAAAAATTATTGCAATCACAACAGTAACATCCGCATTGGTCAATACCATATTGAATGCCTGTTTGATACCGCTATTTGGAGCATATGGTGCAGCAATAGCCACAGTTATCGCTTATATCACAATGTATACAATCAGACTTGTTGTCCTTCAGGATGTCATAAAGCTACAGACAAATTGGGGTGAAAATATCCTTACATATATGCTTTTATTTTTGCAAGTTATTTTTGAACACATGGATAGACATTTCTATATTGGACAGATTATTTGTTTGATTTCAATATGTTTGATTAATTACAGATTGATGCAAACTATGATTGAGATGTTAAAAAACAGAATCTTACAGCGAAGGAGTTAATCTTATTGAATCCTATAAAATATTTGAAAAAAAAAGGCTTTAAAAGAGCAATTAAGGTGATATGGCAATATAAGATTGATATTTTATTTCAAATGTTACTGAAAATATTATGTAAAAATAGAAGTCTGCTAAATTGCATTGTTATAGAAAGCCATAATGATTTTGACTCTAATGGTGGGGCTTTTTATGATTACCTTATTGACAAAAATCTAAATGAGCAGTACAGGATTATTTGGTTGCTTCGGAATAAGGCACCTAAACATCTGCCAAAGAATGTACAATGCTTCAACATATATACTCCAAGTATCAGAAAAGACTATTATATTGTTAATTCAAAGTTCATACTTACATGCCAGGATTCAATCGGAATCTTTAGGGAAGGGCAGAGGGCATATTATTTAACACACGGTGCAATGGCGCTTAAGAACACGAAAGGGAATATTTCGGTTCCTAAAACTATATCGTACATCCTCGCGCCGTCTGAGTATCTTCTGCCAATCCAAGCGGATTTGTTATCAATTAGTTATCCTAATGAAAAGCAGATTATTCTTGGCTATCCTTGTCATGATGTACTGCATAATATCAAGCATGGAGATGGCGATCTTAAGAAGCTAACAGGAAGAAAAAGTAGCTTTAATGTGGAACAAGAATCAAATCAAAAATTTGAAAAAGTAATCATCTGGATGCCTACATTTAGAAAATTGCGGTCAGGGGAGAGGATAGATTCAAATGTTGAACTTACAATGGGTGTGCCAATATTAAAGAATAATGAGGATTTTTGTAAACTTGATGAAAAGCTAGCAAGTAAGAAAGTGTTGCTAGTTATTAAGATTCATCCGATGCAGGATACATCAAAAATTAGAATTAGGTCTACGAACAATATTGTTGTTTTGGATGGTAATACAGTAAAAGAATTGGGTATCGATAATTATAGATTGATGGTCGATACTGATGCAATGATTACAGATTATTCATCATCTGGAACAGATTATCTTCAGACTCAAAATCCACTTGCATATACATTAAGTGATATGAATGAATATAAGCTTGGGTTTATCGTAGAGAATATTCACGAATTGATGCCTGGTAAAAAAATCTATTCTCTCAATGATCTATTGATATTTATTGATGATGTTGTAGATGGTAGAGATAAGTATGTTAAAGAGAGGAGAGTTGCTCTTGAAAAAATGTTTAAGTACCATGATGGTAGAAGTTGCCAACGATTGGCTGAACATATGGGGATTAACAAATGACGGAGGATTTTGTAAATAATCTCTAGATAAAATATTAAAGACTTAAGAGAGAAATTAGTGAGTGACCAACAATGGAAGTTTTAATTTTATTATTTTTGTTTTTGAATAATGGCATTATTAAATTGTTTCCAACTGCAGAATTCTTGTCATATTGGGATGAGCTGAGTTTATTGATTGCTTGCCTATTGTTATTGATTCGCACGGCAAGAAAAAAGTTTAAAAAAGACGACAGAAAATATCTTTTACTTATGATAGGGGCTGTTGCTATCGGATTGATTGGAAACATTATTTTTGAGTATCAAAATTCAAGCAGTGCTATTATAAGGGATATTGTTGGATTCTTGAAATTTCCATTATCATTGTATATTTTTTATAAATTGAATTCAGAAAACAAATTTGTTCTTAGAATAGGAAAATCACTACGCGTGTTTAAGTTGTTGACATGGGTCATATTAATATGTGGTATATTATCAATGTTTTTAAATGTTGGAATGAATTTACCTGAATTCAGGCATGGAATCCACCCATATATGTTTATATTTAAACACCCAACATATCTGACTACATGTTCAATAATGCTTATATGTTTGCTAAATGCATATGAGGAAACAACCATACTTTATGATATAATATTGATAATTCCCATCGTCTTAGGAATGAGAACAAAGGGATTTGCTTTCATAGCTGTATATATATTTGTGAAATATAGTGGAAATTGGTTAAAAAGGTTTAAGCCATTATACTGGATCATAATGGGTATGGTCATTCTTGCAGTTTCCTATAGTAAACTGGCATTATATGTTTCCTATTCCACATCTCCACGGGAAACATTATACTTAGGAGCGTTAAGATTATCTCAACTTTGTTTCCCTGTAGGTTCAGGTTTTGCAACATATGCTTCGCATATTTCAGGAAGATATTTTTCTGGAGTTTACAATATCATTACTATAGCAGGATTGTATAATTATGATGGAACAATTTCAGTTGCGATTGGAGATGCAGGTTTTCCATATTATATCGGTCAATTTGGGGTAATTGGTTGCATATTAATAGCAGTTTTGTTTGTAAACTTGTACAAATTAAGTTTAAAGACCATACCTAAGTATAAAACAACCCCTATAGTTTTAATGTGGTTAATGATTATTATATCGTTAACATCTGAAACCATATTGGTTAATGATGGCTTTCAAATTGCGTTTATTATGTCTATTATCACAAAAGCTTTATCTATAAAATATTCAAGCAATGTTAAAGCTATTGATTGATTTCCGCAGAAGTATGGCATGGAATTTCAACAAAAGTAAGTTCTGTTTTCTCTGCCATGGTAGGAACTGAAGCTTTTTGCTGACTGGTTCTATCTCCTATCAACGGAATGGAGTAAAAATCTATTAACTATCATCATTATGAACTACAAAATAGTCAGTGAAAAGTTAACCAGAAATTTAGCGCTTACCTTTATAAAGCAGATACCGCCTGGCACCAGGCGGTATTGCCGAATTGGCTTATGACATAAAATTAAGCAAATGAACGTCAACGAAAGTGAGCAATATGGTGACAACTCATGAAATCACTAACAAGTACTAGTCTCATGCTTCTTTGCAATCTGGGATGCCCAATCAGGAAATAAAAAAGAATCTAACGGCATATCATGTAAAAACTGCCAGCACGCCAGTAGGCTGCCAGAATCAATCCTTCTCGTATTTCTCAATCCTGCATTGATGTTCTTTGCTGGTTTTATCGTAATTGATCCCAACAAGAAGAATTTCACCAGTGTAGTTCAAAATTGATTCAGGGTATCTCGTAAAGGTCCAATCCTTCGCTCCACGCCAAATACAGCGCCGCTTATTTGCGGCGCTTGTAACACTCAGCCGGAAGGTCTTTCGACCACGGCATAAGTGGTTCTAACTCTTTTTCGTCTATACTTCCATCGGCACGAACAACCTGTGTCAGCTCTGTCAACAAATGTTTCATGTAATAGTAGACATTCAGGCCATTCGC